>Ga0209039_10000297_pt1 | contig 48278 bp, 48 predicted proteins | sample BogFormECP12_OM1_FD_188238 | JGI IMG/M metagenome (GOLD analysis project Ga0209039, IMG submission 188238) | Bog forest soil microbial communities from Calvert Island, British Columbia, Canada - ECP12_OM1 (SPAdes) (version 2) | ecosystem: Environmental > Aquatic > Freshwater > Wetlands > Bog ...
GGAAGCTGAGATCGAGGGCTATGGACAGGAATCCGCCCATTTCAAAAGCGCCGAGGAAAGCGTGCGCCTCGCCAAGCTGATCGAAGAGGGGCGCGAAGAAATCACCCGGCTGATGCGCGAATGGGAAGAAACCGCCAAGGTGGTGGAAGAGCAGGGGCTAGGGGCTGGGGATTAGGGGTTAGGGATTCGGAATTCGGGGTCCATGGGCCGGTGTAGGGCCGAACGGCGTTCGGCCCCGGGGGTGCACCGCTCGCCTTTGGAGCGTCGAAAAGCGGAGTCTGGTCCGGATTATTTTGGCGCGGGAGATGACCCGCAGGGAGCGGAGATTTTATGAAACCCATGATGAGCAAGAAGGGCCTGAAGCCCCTTCCGGCCTTTAATTCAGAAGGTCTTGACGCCGTGCATTTATGTTTGTGCTGACCCCCTCACCCCCCGCCTTGCGGTTCCCCTCTCCCCCAAGGGGGCGAGGGAAGAAGAATTCCTAGTTTGGGTGCTCTATTCATGGAGCGTGTGACACCGCCCGGCTGACCTGGAGGCGCGGGAAGTCAAGCAGGAACTGAGAATACCCGGATCGAGGAGAGTACAGCAATGACCCAGCGAGATATTTTCGGCGAATTGATGGAAGGCGTGGCGGCGATGAAGAGCCACCGCGAAGGCAAGCTGACCCTCCGCAGCTTCAAGGTGGAACCCGCCCTACTTCCGAAAGTCGACGCAAAACTTATTCGGGCACGCGCCAGAAATTGGGTTGTTCACGCGCCGTGTTCGCACGCGAACTACGCATCAACCTGAGAACTCTCGAGAAGTGGGAGGCGGTATAATTTCCTCCCTTCTCCCAGGGGAGAAGGTGCTGAGGTACGAAGCGGATGAGGGGTATCTTGGAACGAAGTCGCGACTCTCAACACGCGCCCTAAAATGTTTGCTGGAAAAATGAGAAATGACGAGCCTGCAATGCAGGGCTTGCACTTTAGTCCATCAGCCAACGGACGGCTCTTCCACCGCGCCGTGCATTGTGCGGCCCGGCCTGGCACCACGTTGGTTCTATCGTCGCTCTTGCGGCACGAGTTCCTTTAATACCTTAAGTAGCAGATCCACTTTCGGCGCCCACTCGGAATCCTTGTAAAAAGGCTGCTTGTTTCTGTAGTCGGACGGAACTCTGAATTTGAGTTCCTGTTCGAGCTTCTCTTTTAACTCGTCGCGAAAGGACGTTGCCGTTTCAGATGTGTTTAGCATATAAAAGTTAATACCGAGGGAGCCCGAGGAAGGAACCTGGCAAACCGTCCTCGGACAAATGGAGACCCATTTCGGATTGAAGGAGCCCATCTCTGTTCCGGTACCCCATACAACGTCAGCCGAAAGGTCTATACAGCCATCGTATAGCTTCTTCATAGCCTCGATGGTAGATTCCGCCACCTTTCTGTCTCTGGCGTCGGCTACGAAGGAATCCCACGTCCATGTCCTTGGCGGTCTCTTGGTGACGGTGACGGTACGCTGCTTGATCTGTCTTGCTTGTTCTGTGAAGCCGAAGAGGGATGGCACAACCACCGTCACACCATGGTCTTTATATTGACGAGCTTCAACAAGCAACACCTCGGTCCGCTCCATTTGCTTATTGAGAAAGTCCACTATACTCTTCAGCTCGCGTGGGGCTTCTTCCATGAAGAAGATAATCCGTATTTGGCCCTCTCTCAAATTTGATTCCAATTGGTCAAGGAAGCTATCGACGGTGTCCGCCTCCTCGGAGGGGCGGCTTGCCTGCAATGCCTGCAACGCTGCAGCGAGCGTAGGCTTCGCCGACGCTTCGGCGTATTCGCGAATCTTTTCCTTGTTCCAGTAATAATCGCCATTTGCTGCATACTCCAGAACTTGGCCAACTACTTCCCGGCGAGAGCGAGTGTCATGAAACCGTTTGCACTCAACGAGGGTAGGAGTCGCGTTTTGATCGACAAAAAAGAAATCGATGCTCCATCGGTCGCCCCCACCCGAGGGATCTGGAACAGGCATTTCCCTCTTGACCAGCAGCCACCGGCACGGATCGTCCGGATTGATCTGGTCACCTGGCAGGAGATCGTGATTCTTTGCGAGAATGTCCTGTAGTTCCTTTGTTTCGTCTTTGCAGAAGACCTGTTCCATTGGTTCAGTGTCTCCATCCCCTTTCACGAAAAAAACACTTGGCATAAGATATCCCTCCAAATCGAAATCAAGTCCGGTCCATTAGCAGGGCCGTACAATGCGTGTTGCGTTAGCCAAGTTTCGGCATTGCAGCCAAAACCTTGAACAGGGTACGGAAAAACACCGCTTTCGGCAAGCAAGCGTAAGCGATATCGGGCGGGCGGCCGCAGCCGGTCGCTATCGCTCTTCGCTCGCGCCCAGGGCTTCGAGGTCGGCTTTGTCTTTTGTCCGGCCGGTCATCCTTTTGTTTCGAATCAGCTCTTCGCGGCCGATAAAGTTCACGCGGGTTTCTCCCAAGACAGCCTCGACTCGGCTGGCCCAAGCCTGGTCAAAGCTCACCCCGGTGAGGGAGGTGAGCAGGTCGATCCGGCCCGGCGGAACTCCTAACTGGATCACGCGGTAGGAATCTACAAAATCGGCGGCCTTTAAGCCGAGGGCGGCGAATCCAAATTCTGCCAAAGCCGATTCCAGCCGTTGGGCGTTACCAGGTGAGTTGCGGACCAGGACGTCAAGATCGCCAGTGTAGCGTGGGAATCCGTGGTGGGCCAGCGCCACCGCGCCAACCACGAGATACTCAACCCCGTTGGAGTTGAGCGATTCGATAAACGCGCGCCAGTCTTCCGGAAGTGGCATCGCTCTCCTTGTGCGCCATAGCCCGAAGCTGGAACAAAATCTCCAAGCGTTCCTCGGGCGAAAGTCGGCGGTAATAGTCGCGCGTGGCTGCTTCCGCCTCGCGGAAAGTTCGAAACTTGGCGACGACCGGCTTCATCACTCTATTTTAATCCCTGACACCTGACAGTCCTACCCCAAAACATAAAAGAGAGCCTTCTGAGCCGGTTGCGGCTATCCGCTCGCATGTGCGGCCGCCCAAGTGTTGGAGGGTTTCTTCCCCGTCGAGGCGCATTTCCGGAGGTAAAGGTTGATCAGCGTTTGATAACGAATGCCGGTTTCCTCGGCCAGACGCTTGAGTTAGTTTACCGTGTCATGGTCAAGGCGAATGGTCACTTGCTGCTTTAAACGCCGGGTATAGGGATTCCGTTTGGCTTTCGAGAAGTCGTAATGCTCCCTCATGGTGTCCACCTCTTCTGGTACTCCTCGCGCTCCTGCCGGTCAGCTCGGCGCGCAATTTTGAGCGTCAGCGCCACCCCGCCCTTTTCGACACACAAAAGATCAATGTCTCAGCAAGGCTTCAAGATCACGCGCTACGGCTGCTGCCCGTGCCCGTCTATTGGCCCGCCGGCACTGCGCCGATTTGGCTGAGGTGATGGACCATATGCCGCAGGTAATCTTCCGCCAGGAATTTGAGCGTCACGGGTTCGCTCCCGCCAATTCGACAAGGGACTTCCAGCTTGGGCGGCGGCAGGTGAGCGATGACGTGCGCGAGATACCGGTTGTAGTTCACCCAAAGCGCCAGCAGCAGGGACCAATCGGCTTCCTCGGCGGCTTGTACACGCGCCCAACCTTTCTGGTCATAACCGGGAAACTCCATAGAGTCTTGGAGCGACGCCCGCACGAACCTCTGATGGTTGTTCGAGGCGGAATCAATCAGGTGGCCAATCACTTGCCGGCATGACCATCCGCCCGCTAGGACCGGCACTCTGCTTTCCTCAGCACTGAAACGCCGAAGAATCTCCTCGGCCGAGTTCACAACGAGAAGCAGTTCCGCGCTTAATGCCTCTGTATCCATAATCTTTGCTCCTGTTGAGGCCTTTGGGGGCGGGGACGGGGCGGCCTGGTTCGTTCGCGGTTCGGAATTTCCCCCCCACTCGTACCTCAGTTTAACATGCAAGATTGGCCAAGCACGCAAATAGAGAATCAACGCGGCGGGGCCGCCGGTAAAACATGCCCCCCTCCCCCGGTCTCTTCCCTCGACTACCCTCTCAGGGGCAGTGAGGAGTTCCATCGAAGAAAAATGGGCATATACTCGTACCCGCCGGAGGGCCGAAATGGGAACTCCGGCCAAATCTTCGCAAGGCTTTGAGGGTTATTCTATGCGCACCATTTGGACGTTCGTTTTTCTAATCCTCTCCCTTGTTTCGCTGCAGGAATGGGCCGGAGCTTCAAATGCGCTAAGCTACCAATCTCCCTTCGTCCGTGTGGAATTGGCGCCGGACCGGCCGGCTCTCACGGCGCTGGCGGTAGATTCCCTGGGTAAAGGCAAGCTGGCGGGGAATCTCCTGCTCTCACCCCCGGCCGCGGCGGCAACTATCGAGGTGCAGCGCGCGGGGCAAAAGGTGGAATACTGGCAGGCCGGTGCGGCGCGCAAGGGACCTCCCGCGTGGGTATTCGGTGCATCACCACGCCAGATTCGCTTCGAGTCGTCATACTCGGCGAAGAGACCCACTCCCGCCCTGGTAATGGATTTTGATCTCCAGTTCTGCCACGCGACGCTTCTCGGTCTGATGAATGACGACGGGAGCGTTCGTCTGCCGGCCCTGCTTCACCTGCCTGATCATGGGACCTTCCGGATTACCGCAAGCGCCACACCCGGCCTGAGTCTTGGCTATGAGCTCGTGCCCTACCCGGCGCCGCGGCAGGACCAGAAGTTCCTGCGCGTGAATTTTCCGGGCGGCTCAACGGCGACGCCGCACATTGAATACACGCTGGACGTGGTCGCCATCCACCCCGAGATTCCGCAACTCGACCGCGACCCACGCTTCGACGGCTTCCGGCGGAATTTTCTCAATATGTTTCAGCTCAGTCCGCGCTGGCGAGCGCTGGCCAACAATACGGCCAGCGATGTGTGTGCAATCACCGTTTGGGAGTATGGCGATGTGGCAATGCGCACGCCACCTCTGGCCCCGGGTCTCACCGCCCTCGATCTCTTGCGCCAAACGCTGGACCGCTACCTGAGTGGGCTGAAGGGTTGTGGGATGAAAGGATACAACGGCGGGACCCCGGACGAGACCGCCTTCGACTTCCTCGATGCCTATCCTTCGCTGGTGATTGCGGGCGCCGATTATGTTCTCGGCAGCCATGATGAAGCGTGGCTGCGCAAAAATTACCCCGCCCTCAAAGCGTGGACCACCAACATGCTCGCCTTCGACAGCGATGGAGACGGATTGCTGGAATATCCCCAGACGCGCCAGTCCGGGCCATGGCCGCGGAACCATCCCGCCAACTGGTGGGACACCGTCTGGTTCACTTACAAGGATGCCTATTCCAACGTCCTCGCCTATCGCGCCTGCCTCGACATGGCCCAGGTCGCTCGGCTTGCCGGAAAGCCGGAAGACGAGCGCTACTACGCTTCCCGCGGGGAGAAACTACGCTCCGTCTACGCCACCACGTTCTACAACCCCGCCACGGGTGTGTTGGCGGGCTGGAAGGACTCCCAAGGGAAACTCCACGACTACTACTTCACTTTCGTCAATGGGATGGCGATAACCTACGGCTTGGTGCCGCCGCCCCAGGCCAATCAGATTATGGACCGCATGTTGGCCAAGATGCGCGAGGTGGGTTACAGCCGCTTTGATCTGGGATTGCCCGGCAACCTTATTCCGGTTCGGAAAGAAGACTATGGCGTCGGCGGCGTTGAAGGTGGTGAACCCGAGAGGGAAGACGGCTCTGATGCCTTCCAGAACTATGAGAATGGCGGAGCCACGGCCTGTTTCGTGTACTACACGATTGCGGCCCTCTACCAACTCGGCCGGCGGGAGGACGCTGACGGAATCCTGTTCCCCATCCTGCGCGCCTATGAAGAGGGCGGATTTCAAGGCCTCGGGCCGAACGGCAAGACGAAGGACTGGAAGAGGTGGGACGGCACACCCAAAGGCTACGAAGGCCTGCTCGCCGATGACTACTTGACTCTGCTGGCAGTGGAGTCACGACAGGCGGCGCGCCGGTGAGGTTTCAACCACGGCCACCGACCTTGTTGCGCTTCGCGGGACTTTGATGGTTTCAATGCCCGTCCGGCTTCGATGTCTTCGAGGCGAGCCAGCCGAGGATGCCGAGGGCGGGGACGACGAAGGGAAAAATTCCATAGAGCGTATCGCTCACCGCGTGGGAATGCCGGTCTACCGCGACAAAGACCTGGACGCAGAACATCAGGGTGAGCAACACGGCCAGCCAGCCGGGCCACGCCACGGGGCGGTAAATCCAACTCCATTCTTTGAACCAGGGACGTTGCATGTCATTATCCTCCTCGCACTGTTGAAGCGCGACGGACCGGCCACGGACTTCACGAATCAGGACACCAGGGCCGGGATTCGGCCGAAGCGGCGGTGGCGCGCACCAAACTCCCGCACCGCAGCGTCGAGCTCGGCGGAACCGAAGTCAGGCCACAAGCACCGGGTGAAATACAACTCGGCGTACGCAATCTCCCAGAGCGGGCAATTGCTCAGGCGCTGCTCCCCCCCGGTGCGAATCAGCAAGTCGATGTCCGGCGCGGGCTCGCCGGCTTGTTCTGCTTCCGCCAACAGGCGGGCAAAACTCGCGGCGGAGTCGTCGCTGGTTTGTTGGAATCGGCGTGCGGCGTAGAGGATCGCTTCCCGGCCGGAATAATCAATGGCGAACCGGACGTGCAATTGCCCTCCCGATTCGCTTGCCGCCTCAATCTTCGCGATCGCCTCGCGCAGGGAAACCGGCAGGCGGTCGCGCCGCCCGATGACGGTCATCCGGACGCCGTGCGCGGCGAGAGCCGGGGCATCCACACGAAAGAAGCCCTCGAACGTGCGCATCAGTTCCGAGACTTCGGTTTCCGGCCGGCCCCAGTTGTCGGTGGAGAAGGTGAAGAGGGTGAGCACGCGGATGCCACGCTCGCGGGCAGCTTCCACCGCGCGTCGAACCGCGGCGCGGCCGGCGCGGTGACCTTCCGCGCGCGGCAGTCCGCGAGCCTCCGCCCAGCGGCCGCTGCCGTCCATAATCATCGCCACGTGCAGGCCAGATTGCGGGGGAGTGAACGGGTAGTCTCCATTGCCATTCGTCATGCGTTGTCTCCATCGAGAAAGCTGCTGTTTGGCCCGGTTCCGGCGCACGAGCAGCCTTCTCGCGCAATGTACTTTGTAACACAAAGTACCAAGCCAAATTTTTTTGCCGTGCCTCCTAGCGCCCGCGCATGGAATGAATCAGCGCTTCCATCTGATCCAGGTAGCGTTCCAGCGCGTGCCGCCCGGCGGGGCTGAGGCGATACACGGTCTTGGGCAACCGGCCTTCAAAATATTTCTCGCACACGAGGTATTTCGCTTCCTCGAGTTTGCGCGCGTGGACGCTCAGGTTACCGTCGGTGGTGGAGAGCAGTTTCTTCAGATCGTTGAAGCTGAGGGACTCATTCGCTGCCAGGGCGCTGACAATACCCAGGCGCATGCGCTCGTGAATCAGACGGTCGAGTTCCGCCGCGGCGGGTGCCGGCGCCTCCCCGCGCTCCCGGAGGGCAACGCGGTCGGTTCTTCGAGTTTCCAGCGGGTGACGCCCGCTGAGGGGATTGAATCTAGCCACCGTACCTCCTTGCAATGATGGTTCCGAATAGAACGTGGAGTCCTCCAAAACCCGCGGCCATCACCGCGTTGGCCCAGGCCGCCGGGCAAAACAGCGCCGCAACTCCCGCGAGCATGAAGCACAGCCCCATCACGGGAACCACGCGCACGGAGAAAGTTCCCGCGGAGATCACCCCCACGCCATAAAGAAGCAGCCAGACACAGGGCAGCAGGCGGCGCTGTTCCGTGCCGTAAATCGCCAGGGAGATCACCGCCCCCACCAACAGGGGTGGAAACAGGCTGAGCAGAAATTTGCGGCTGGGCTGCGTGAGGACAGGCGTACCCACCCGCCGCGCTTTCCAATAAATGGCCAGGGCGCCGAGGGCAAAAGCGCACAGCGCCGCGGCGAGCCAAGTAATCAGCCAAGCCTTGGCGCGCGAGGGGGGAGGAGCCAGGCACGCGGTGGCGAGCGCCGTCACGCCCATCGCCACTCCCCCCCATCCGGGAACGGCCGTAAAGGAGGCGGCGCTCTCCATGGTCTCGCGGATGAAGCGCAGGTCCTCGATGGCGTGCACATGCAGCGGGGCAGGTCGAGCGCGGCGTGAGCGAACCGATCCGGCACATCGCATGAGCGTGTGTATACCAAAGATCAAAAGTTTTGTCAAGTACTTTGTGATACAAAGTACCTGGAAAAGAGATCCTTCCCGGCGCCGACGGTTCTTGACCGTGGTTCCGGGAGGCTTGACCCAGGGCGTTGATGCACTTATCATCATCGTCCGGATTCTTCCCGCCGAAGAGATTGTACGAATTCCTGGAGGAAGCATTGGACATACACGAACTCATACAGCTTTCTAAGCCTCAATTCATTCCACCATTACACCGATCATTTACCCCAGTGGTCAGCTTTAATCATAAATTTTGTGATTTTATAAATAACTCGGGCCGTGGGGTACCACTCGTGATCGGGCTCGAGCGCGGGGACCAATCGCTCTCCGTCTACCGGACGCAGTGCTTGGACGAGGGCTCGGAGTCCGCCGACCTGAACCTTCCCTATGCCGAGCGTTTGGTCAAGATGCTGCTCTGGCAAAGAGGTGGTTGGCACGTGATGGTCGGAGGGCCGCGGAGCGTCGGCGAGCACATCCGGCGGGTTTACTCGCCGGGAGGGTTGCGGACGTTTGATGCGGATTTCATGGCGAATGTTTACGAGCATCCGTTCACCGTGGAAATTACCGGCGCCGACAAGGTCCCCGCGCCCAACGAGGGCACGGTGCGGCTGGGCGGACACCTGGAAGGCTGCCGCATCGGCTTCGACCTGGGAGCGAGCGATCGAAAAGTTGCCGCAGTCAAGGACGGCAAAGCCGTGTACACGGAAGAAGTGGTTTGGGATCCGCGGAATGCCACCGATCCCCGCTATCACTTTGACCAGATCAATACCGCCTTGAAAACTGCCGCCCAGCACCTGCCGCGGGTTGACGCCGTGGGCGGCAGCGCCGCCGGCGTGTACATCAACAACCGGCCGCGGGTGGGCTCGCTCTACCGCGCCGTCCCCAAGACGCTGTTTGACACGCAGATTCGCAACCTCTTCGTGGATTTGCAGAAGGCCTGGGGAGGAATTCCGTTTGCCGTCGTGAACGACGGGGAAGTGACGGCGCTGGCCGGCGCCATGTCGCTGGGCGATGCGGCGGTGCTGGGCATGGCACTCGGGTCGAGCGAGGCGGGCGGCTACGTAACGCCCACGGGCGAGCTCACCACCTGGCTGAATGAACTGGCGTTCTGCCCGGTGGATTTGGACCCGCAGGCTCCCGTGGATGAGTGGTCGGGTGATCAGGGAGTGGGGGCAAATTACTTTTCGCAGCAAGCGGTGTTTCGCCTCGCGCCGCTCGCGGGCATCACGCTCGACGCCAAGCTGGGCCCGGCCGATAAGCTGAAGTCGGTTCAGGAACTGCTCCACCGCGGCGACGAACGCGCGCGGCTGATCTTTGAAACCATCGGCTGCTATGTGGGCTACGGCGTAGCTCATTACGCGGACTTTTACGAATTGCGGCATGTGCTCATCCTCGGACGTGTCACCTCCGGCGAGGGCGGCAACATCATCCTGGCGCGCGCCCAGGAAGTGCTGCAAAAGGAGTTCCCGGCGCTCGCTGCGAAGGTGGCCCTGCATCTACCCGATGAATCCACCCGCCGCGTAGGCCAAGCCGTGGCGGCAGCCAGCTTGCCCCTGCTGGAAGTTAAGTAATCGCCGGATTCGGGCAGTAGGCAGTGGGCGGGGAGCCTTTCGTCGCCGCCCCCTTCCCGCGACACCTGTTGCCTGACACCCGGCACCTGATACCTGGCACCTGATTCCTGATTCCTAGCCTCCAAGCCCGAACCCCGATCTCCGAATTCCGCCTCGCGACTTCTGCCCTCCGCCTCAAATAAGCCCATTTCTTTTCATCAACATATACACAGAAGATTTATAAATAGTTTGTTTTCATGAACTTATTCTCAGGCCTTAAAAGTGACATTTTGCCTACATTCGTTTTCAATAACTTATACTGACTTACCTTCATTTTTAATCCCCCTTTTTTTGGAACGCCGCGCGACAAAATTTTATTAACCTATTTAATTTCAGCGACTTGCCAATTTGACTGAATCATCGTGAATATCGCTAACTGTCTTTCTTATCATCAACTTATTCTCAGGAAAGCCGTCCCCGCGCCTTATTGCGAGTTTCCACCCTGCCCCGCCTTCCCCGGCTGTAGCCTATCAGTTGTATGACCATTCTGCACGCCATTATTTAACCATTTACAGCCGTTGGAGATTCGCAAGAAAGGCTTGATCGCGGCACTCCGCGAGCGGGTGCGGACCCGGTGAAAGCGCCTCGGTTCTGAAATCTCAAATGTCCGATATCATATCGCGTCACGCGGGCCTGAAAGCCGACGGCGGTTAAAATCTCAAATCCCTATCAACCCGATGAACGTTAACTGTCATTCTGAGCCCGTACTTCAGGCGAAGAATCTCGCCTTGCCTTGAAAATACTCAGAGCGAGATCCTTCGCCCAAAATGCGGGCTCAGGATGACAATCTTGGAGGTTTTTTCGCAGCCCCTGAATTCTCTTGGTGCCTTGGTGTCTTGGTGGTTCAATGTCCTCTTACCGCTTGCCGTAGAGTCGGCGGAACCTATCTCGATCTTATCGGGACGCCGCCATGTGGCGGGATAAACCCGCCGCTACGTTTCCATTGGCGAGGTATACTGGCCGCTACAACCGTGGGATTTGCCGCTGTAACTGAGACAGTTGTCAGTTATCAGTAATCAGTTTTCAGTGACAGCCGAAAATCCGGGCTGCTTTTACTGACAACTGAGGACTGAAGACTGACGACTTTCCCTTCGAGCAGATCGACTCCCATCTCGCTGCAAGTCTTTCGCGCTGTTTCCGGCTGGTCCGCCAACTGGGGGCGGGCGGCATGGGTGCGGTGTTTTGTAGGGCCGAACGGCGTTCGGCCAAGGGCGAGCGCCGCTCGCCCCTACACGCCCTTGCCCGGTGGTGCTGCAAAGGGTCCCGAGCCGCAAGGGTTTTGCCTTTTCCTGTCACTCGTCACTTGTCACTCGTCACCTGTCACTGCCCTTGCGGCTTCCACGGGGCGCATTTATCACCCCAACGTGGTGACCATTTACGAATCCGGCCAGGCCGATGACGGCACGCCCTACATCGCCATGGAGTTTCTGGAAGGCGAACTCCTCCACCAGGCCCTCGCGCGGCGGGGTGCGCTACCCGTGCCCGAGGTTGCGGAAATCCTTCAGCAAGCGGCACGAGGACTGAACGCCGCGCACAAGCTGGGCATCATTCATCGCGACCTCAAACCCGATAACATTTTTCTGACGTATCCGGACGACGTAGGGGCGCCCCTCGTGGGCGCCCACGACGCGGTGGCATTTGCCCAGGACGTAGGGGCAGGCCTCGTGCCTGCCCTCCCCGTCGGCATTGCCGACACCGGGCGGGCACAAGGCCCGCCCCTACGACCCGTTGTGGTCAAGCTCGTCGATTTCGGCATAGCCAAGCTGCGCGAGTCTGGCGCCCACACGCAGACCGGCACGGTGCTCGGCACGCCTGCGTACATGTCGTTCGAGCAGGCATCGGGCATGAGGAGCGATGAACTCGACGCGCGCTCGGATGTTTATTCGCTGGGCGTGGTGGTGTACGAAATGCTCACGGGCCGCACGCCGTTCCATTCCGACACGCCGGTCGGATACCTGCGCATGCACATGCAGGAAGACCCACCGCCATTCCGCACCGTCAAACCGAACCTCCCCGCGCTGCCCGAAGTCGAGGGCGTGGTAATGAAGGCCCTCACCAAAGACCGCAACCAGCGTTACGGTTCGGTGTTGGAATTCGCACGCGAACTAACCAGCGCCGCTCAGTCTTCGCCCACGTCCCAATCCCCGGTCACGATTCCTCCAACCCAAATCGTGCCGCCGCCTGCGTTGGCCAAACCACCGCTGTTCCGGACGACACCGAAGTCACCCGGCAAGATGAAGTTCGCCGTCATTGCAGGGGTTGCGCTGATTATCGGTCTCGTCGCTGGACTCTGGTATTTTTGGCCGCAAAGAGCGAAAAAAGGGGATGTGTCTTGGGCCGCCAAGGCCGGAGAATCCAAGGGGGAGGTGAGGGTCAATCGCAACGACGGGCTAAAATATGTTTGGATCCCCCCAGGGACCTTTTTGATGGGCTGCTCGCCGGGTAACAACTCATGTCTGGATGCAGAGAAACCACTGCACCAAGTCACCATAACGAAAGGTTTCTGGCTGGGACAGACGGAAGTGACGGTGGGTGCCTACAAGCGCTTCGCAGGGGTGACAGGAAGGCACATGCCGGCTGAGCCGGTTTCTGGCAAGAGGCGGCTCAACCCTGGGTGGGGTGACGAGGCCATGCCCATTGTCGGGGTGACATGGGATGATGCCCAAGCATATTGCAGCTGGGCGGGGGGCCGGTTGCCGACGGAAGCCGAGTGGGAGTATGCGGCGCGCGCTGGGAGCACCGAAGCGCGCTATGGCGATCTCGATGAAATTGCCTGGTACGCGGACAACAGTGGGCTCAAACGCTTGGACAGCGAGAGGATTTGGATGGAAGACCAAGCTAATTACATGAAGCGCTTGGATGAAAACGCTAACGCGGTGCACGAGGTCGGCCAGAAGCGTGCCAACGGTTTCGGGTTGTACGACATGTTGGGGAATGTGTGGGAGTGGGTGACCGACTGGTACGACGAGAAGTACTATCAGGATAGCCCCTCCCAAGACCCTGCAGGGCCGACGAGCGGCACGCAACGCGTTCTGCGGGGCGAGACCTGGAGCGCGCTTCCCAGTGCCGTATCGGCGTCTTGCCGAGTCGGAGTCAAACCCGACGTCAGGCCCATCTTCGACGGGTTCCGTTGTGGCGGGGAAGTCTCTGGCCCTTGACCCTTTTTCTCTTCCCCCTAACGTTTGTTGAGGGGGCTCACGGCTTTGGCACTGGCACGAATGAAAATGGCAGTGCGGAGTTCGAAAAGCGCAAACTCTGATGCGCTACCTGCCCGGCGCGATTCGATGTGAGCGACAGCCACAGTCAATCCATATTTGGATTTGACGATGGGCACATAAAAATGGAAAAGCCCACGGCTGGAAGATGCCGGACCGTAATTACTTAGAGTGGTCCACCGTCAGTTCCTCACCGGCTTCGATATTCCTCAACGCGAAGAAATTGTACGACGCGGGGTTCCAATGGACGTTCGGCTTGCTCGACTCGTTGAGGTACCTGGATATTGTCAGGCGGTTGAAATTTACAGGGCACCCGTACAGCGTTTTATCGTCGTGCTCATCTGCTTTGACTGTCTTAATCACGGCGAAATCTTCGTACAATTTCCTGAGGGCCTTGGGCGCTTTGGGCAGACTGCTCTTTTCTATCCAAACCATTTCCTCGATGTCTCCCGAGAAGAGCGGGTCTCCTTCTCTTATCCTTCGAATTGCAAACACGCCCGCCCCATTCTTATCCACTTTCGAAAGACCGAGCCTTGTGTTGACTTTCTCGTGTGGCAATGGTTCGGGGGGCTTCATCCACCTGGTTTCTAGCACCTTGCTCAGCCCCTCCAAGTTCGGGAAGACCGTCGTTTCATCGACCCCGCACGTTTCAAGTGTGTGCAGGATGCACTTGGCATCCCAACTGGGAATCTTGATCTTCATCAGGCGAGTGTTGATACGTTTTGCAATCTGTTCGAGACCCCGTTTTTCCAAGCCGTGAATCGTAAAGCAAGACCGCTGTGCCCCAATCCTTCGGGTGATATGGCCGGGGTAGATTGCCACCGGTAAACGCGGCCACCTCTTGGCGGGGGCGAAACGGTCGGGTAGCCACTTCTCGTAGCGCCTGCTGTCCTGCTTTGAAGTCCCCGGGTCTCCGGGCGGTACGACCTCATCTTCCTTAACCACTCTCTGGTTAAGCTTCCAAGCATCCAGCACCCAAACGGCTGCGTCATGGAGGCCCGCGCTTTCCCTGACGGCAAAGTAAAGTCCGATTAGCGCGCCTTCGGTCCAATCCAGGAGCCTTGTTGGAGCACCGTGATGTTGCATTAGGAAGTACCAATCCCACTTGTTTCCTGGGTTAATGTCTGACAGAGCCGGGGCACGGCTGATAAACTCCTCACGGACATTGTCCTCGATGTCTCTGCTCAGGTCTTCCTGCCTGTAGAACTTGGGCACGAGGGACCACTCCGCATTTGCCTGTCCGCGGAACCAGGGAAGCACCTCCTCCAGCTTCCAGTCCTTCCGAACCTGCACAACTATTCTTACAAACTCTTCAACGCTTTTAGCCGTCTTGTAGGTGGTCACTATCTTGGACTCCTGCGCCAGATCCCCCGCACCACAACAGAGTGAGGGAATGTTGCATCCATCGTTTCGCGCTGTAGGCGACCCAACCGGTATACAACCAAGCCTCGGGTACATGGTCTTTACCAGCGCGTTAGCCGCAAATCTCTATACACCCGCTAGGCCATTAAAGCAAGTCTTGGTACGGAGTCTTGGTACGGACCCTTGGTACTGAGTCCAGCAAGCAACAGCCAGCCCAGTCCTGATCGTGGGGTTTTCTCATGCCTGATACCCTTGGCATCTCACGTCTTGTTCATGAGGGCTTTTTCCACCGCTTCCGGATTACTATCCATCACCATCAAGTAGGCGTGCACCTTGCTTTCCGGACGCCCGCGTCCTTGCTCCCACTCCTGGGGCGAGCGCGGGCTGACAACGTAGCGCAGACCGCCGTCTTTGCGGTCTGCGGTTCTTCCTTAGGTTCATGCTCCCGAACCCGAGGACAGACCCTCTTTTGGAGATTTGTGGCATTCCCTACGTAAGAACCGCGGACCCCAAGAGCGGGGGTCCGCGGTACACGAACCGATGCGCGAGTGGCACCCCGCAAACATGGGCAACATCTCTGTCACCACGTCCAATCCGTGGCCGGTTCTGGCTTCAGTAGCACAGGCACTCTTGCCTGTGCTCTATGCATGGAATGCATCAGCTTTGGACACAGGCAAGAGTGCCTGTGCTACTCACGATTTGTTCATGCGGGCTTTTTCCACCGCTTCCGGGTTTCGATGCATCACCGTCAAGCAGGCGCGCAAGTAATTTTCGATTAACGATTTTCGATTGACGGACGAGGAGCGCAACGCAGGCTTCCGCACTTGACTTGCGGACGATCGGCATTGGCCTCAAACCGCTTGTGTGAACGTGGCGCAGTCGTGTACACTTTTGGTGTACATGGAGTCGCCCATGAGCACCCAAACGGTCAGTATACGGGAAGCCCGGCAACGCTTGCGCCACCTGCTGGAGCAGGTTCAGGCAGGAGATGAGGTCATTGTGTTGCGCCGGGGCGTCGAGGTCGGAAGGCTCGTCCGTCCAAAGCGAATCAAGGCGCCCCTTCCCGACTTGAGCGGCCTCCGGGCCTCGGTGAAACTGCGGGGCCGGGCATTGAGCGAAGACCTTACGGAAGGCCGCCGGAGCAGCCGATATTGATTTACGTTGACACCAGCGTGCTGGCCGCCTATTACTGCCCCGAACCGCTGAGCGGGCAGGCACAGCGTGCGTTGGCCCAAGCGGATGAACGGGCGATTAGCTCGCTGGTGGAACTGGAATTCGTATCCGCAATCGCCCGAAAAGTCCGCACGCGCGAAATGCGCCGGGGCGATGCTCACCGCATCCTCGCCGCATTTCAATCCCATCTGGAACAAGGCATCTATACACGGTTGGCAGTGGAGGGCGCGCACTTTGCCAAGGCACGCGAGTGGCTCGCAACTCTGGTGGTTCCCCTCCAGACTCTTGACGCCTTACATGTGGCGGTGGCCGCTATGAAGGGTTGCTCCGTAATGACCGCTGACGCCGCGCTCGCCAAGGCTTGCGCCAAGGTGGGCGTCACGGCTCGCCTTATTGCCTGAGGCTTGCCGCTCCCTCACGCGGGTGGCGCATTCAATGCCTTTCAGGTGTGCGCCCCACGAACCCGCGGGCTGGCGCAGACCTTGTTTCTTAGGTCTGCGTCAGCCCAACCAGGGAGGTCGTTTAGAATTGCCCTGTCGGAGGTGGCGTTTGACCTACTGTGACTTAAAGGTTACAATTAAAATGCCGAAAAGGTGATTGGCAACTGTGCGCAGGGAAATACGCATCTACGAGACCAAGGATGGGAGGATCCCCTTCGGCGAATGGATGGATGAACTTGAAGGATCAAAGGTATACACCATGATATTGAATCGACTCGATCGCGTGGAGAATGGAAACCTTGGGGATTGCCACCCGGTTGGAAAAGGGGTATCTGAGCTTCGGATTGATTTCGGCCCAGGATATCGCGTTTACTTCGGACAAGACGCAACCCGAATTGTTTTGCTGGGCGGCGGCACAAAAAAGAATCAAGCCGAAGACATCAAAATGGCGAAGCGATTTTGGAAGGAATACCATGCCTAAGAAGACACGCGATTATCACTCTTGGTTGCTCGGGAAACTAGCAAGCCCCCAGACCGCAGCAGATTATCTCAATGGGGCGATGAACGACTCTCCCGAGATGTTTCTTAAAGCATTAAGGAATATTGCTCAGGCTCGCCAAATGGCAACAGTGGCCAAGGAGGCGGGGGTGCGAAGGGAGAGCCTTTATAGAACGCTCTCCAAGCGTGGCAACCCGCGTCTTGACACGCTGAATGCCGTATTGCGTGTACTCGGTCTAAGAATTGCGATCCAGGCTGAGGGTGCCGGGTCGGTTCGACGAGTTGGTCAGGGACCATCGACACGCATTCCCACAAGAATGGCGGGTGGATTCTAAATCCTCTATCCTTTCTCGATCTCCACATCTTGATGCACAGGGCAGGGAGCAGTCTCCTCGAGGAAGCTTCAGGGAAAAGCCTTGGGATCAGGTCAGCACCTTATCCACCACATTGCCGGCGACGTCGGTCAGGCGGAAGTAGCGCCCCTGGAACTTGTACGTCAGCTTGGTGTGATCGATCCCCAGGCAGTGGAGGATGGTGGCTTGCAAGTCGTGAATATGAACCGGATCCTCCAGGATGTTGTAGCAGTAGTCGTCGGTTTTGCCGAGAACGAGGCCGGGCTTGATGCCGCCACCCGCCATCCACATGGTGAAGCAGCGCGGGTGATGGTCGCGGCCGTAGTTGGTGTCGGTGAGCTTGCCTTGGCAATAAACGGTGCGGCCGAACTCACCTCCCCAGATCACCAGCGTGTCGTCCAACATGCCGCGTTGTTTCAGGTCGATGACCAACGCTGCGGAAGCCTGGTCCACCCCCTTGCATTGGAGGGCGATGTCGCGTGGCAGGTCGTTGTGCTGATCCCAGCCGCGATGGTAAAGCTGCACGAAGCGCACGCCGCGCTCGGCCAGCCGCCGCGCCAGCAGGCAGTTGGCGGCGTAGGTTCCGGGCTTGCGCGAATCCGGCCCATACAGTTCAAACGTGGACGCCGGCTCCTTTGAAAGGTCCATCAGTTCCGGCACCGAGGTTTGCATGCGGTACGCCATTTCGTACTGGGACACGCGGGTCTCAATTTCGGGGTCGCCATACTTTTCCGCCAGCAGGCGATTCAACTTGGCGACGCCATCCAACATGCGCCGGCGCGTGGTGGGCGAAATTCCCGGCGGGTTGGAGAGATAGAGCACGGGGTCGCCCCCGGCATGAAACTTCACGCCCTGGTATTTCGAAGGCAGAAAGCCATTGCCCCACAAGCGCGAAAACAGGGGCTGGTCAGGATTCAGGGCGTTGGCTTGCGAAATCATGACCACGAAGGCCGGCAGGTTCTGGTTTTCGCTCCCCAGACCGTAGCTGACCCACGCCCCCATGCTGGGGCGGCCCGGCTGTTGAAAGCCCGTTTGAATAAATGTAATCGCCGGATCGTGATTAATCGCGTCCGTATAGACCGTCCTGATGAGCGCGATATCGTCCACAATCTTGGCGTGGTGCGGCAGCAGTTCACTCAACGTCGCGCCGGAATTCCCCGCCGGCGCGAAGTTGAAGATGGATGGCGCCACGGGGAGAGTCGATTGACCGGAAGTCATGCCGGTGATGCGCTGGCCCATGCGGATCGAATCCGGCAGGTCGGTGCCCTTCATCTTGGCGAGGTTCGGCTTGTGGTCAAACAAGTCGATCTGCGAAGGTGCGCCGGACTGATGCAGGAAGATGACCCGCTTGGCCTTGGGCGCGAAATTGGGAAAGCCCAGTTGTCCGCCCGTCTTGGGGTCAATCCCGTCCGCCGCGGCAAAGCCATCGCGCGCCAGCAGCGACGCGAGCGCGGGGATGCCCAGGGCAATGCCCGCCGTGCTCCGCCGGAAGAAATGACGCCGCGTCATGGAGAGCGCGAGGTCTTTTCCGGTAATCGTTTTTGGGTCCATCATAGGTTGCTCCAGGAGCTGACAGCTGACAGCTTACAGCCCACAGTTAACGCTACCTGTCGACTGTTAGCTGTTGGCTGTCAGCTTCATTCCTTGGTAATCGTCTCATCGAGATTCAGAATTATCCCGGCGACGGTTGTCCAGGCCGCGAGTTCTCTGGGGTCGAGCTTGGGATCACTTCTGGACGCGCCCACATTCAGCAATTCCGCTGCCTGGCCGCTGTGCAGGCGGTAATCGGCAAGCGCTTCCTGCGCCGCCTCCAGCAGCACCGCGCGTTCCTGGGGATCGGGAACACGCCCCGTCGCCAACCGGAAGGCATAGTTGATTCGCGCCGTTTCCGTCTTCCCACCCTGGGTCAACGTGCGCGCAGCGAGAAAGCGCGCGGCCTCCACGTAAGTCGGATCGTTCAATAGAACCAGCGCCTGGAGCGGCGTGTTGGTTACGGAGCGGCGCGCCGTACACTTTTCCCGGTCGGGTGCGTCGAAGGTGACCAGCGCCGCAGGCGGCACAGTGCGTTTCCAAATGGTGTACATGCTGCGCCGGTAGAGGTCACGCCCGGTCGATTCCGTGTAGGTTTGCCCGCTGAATCCCGAGCCGAAAGCCATCTCTTCCCACAGGCCCTTGGGCTGATAGGGGTAAACGCTGGGCCCACCGATGCGATCGTCGAGCAGGCCGCTCGCCGCGAGGGCGTTGTCGCGGATCAACTCCGCCGGCAGGCGGAATCGCGGGCCTCGCGCCAGCAGGCGATTCTCCGGGTCGCGCTCCGCAAGCTCCGGCGTCACCCGCGACGACTGCCGGTAGGTGGCCGAGGTCACGATGAGCCGCTGCATGGCCTTGACGTTCCATCCCGTGCGCACGAATTCTGTGGCCAGCCAATCGAGCAGCAGGGGATTGCTGGGCTGCTCACCCTGCGATCCGAAGTCTTCCGATGTTTTGACAATGCCGGTGCCGAAATATTCCTGCCAGTAATGGTTTACTGCCACTCGCGCCGCGAGCGGATTGCCAGGACTCACAATCCATTTCGCGAGGCCGAGCCGGTTCATCGGCAAACCCGGCGCCATGGGAGGCAGGAAAGCCGGCACGCCCGCCGCGACTTTGTCCTTGGGGTTGTCGTATTGGCCGCGGCCCAGGACAAAGGTTTCACGCGGCTTTTTCATCTCGGCCATGATCATGACCGTGGGGATAGCGTCTTCCAGCTTGGACTCTTCCGTTCGCAGATCCTTCAGTTGCGCGTAAAGTTGGCGTTCGTTCTCCGGCGCGCCGTACTTTAGGAAATATTCCGTCAGCCGGGTCTGGCGCTCTTCTTCCAAGCCCTTTTCCTTCGCTTCCTTGGTTTCGGCTTTATCTGCCATCCCGATCTGGACATCCTCCGGCGGCTTCCCGGGTTGAAGCGCGGCAAACTCCTGCGTGGGCCGCCCGTCCAGCGCCATCAGCAGCGAACGCGCCGGCAGGCGAATGGCCAGGTCTTCCACTTCGGAATCGCTCAGCTTGCGGTTGTAGATTCGCAGGTCGTCCAACTGGCCCTCGAACGGCGTTCCCAGATTCTGGTCGCCGGCTTCGAGTGGCGCCGTGGTGCGAAAATCGCCGGTAAGATGATCTTTGAGGATGGTGGTCTCCACCCGCTTGCCATCGAGGTGGAACTCAATGCCCGAGGCTTTTCCCGAGCCGTCGTATTCGATCAGCAGGTGGCGCAGCGAGTCAAGCTGTACAGGTTTTTTGGTTTGAACTTCCATGGCGTCGTCGGGCCAGCGGTTGGCCAGGCGCACCACGATGTGCGCCTCCCGCCTCTGGCGCCCATCGTACGTCGGCGTGTCGTCAGTTAGCTCCCATCCCTGCCAATGTTCACCGGCATTGCGTTTTTGCAAAATGTTGATCGCCATAACGCCCCCGGGCCTTACCCATATTGCGAGAGAGAACGGCTGGGCGCGCTCAAAATCTCCACTGTTGCCGAAGGCTACCTGCGTCTCGGGGCTGAAGTCCGCTCCCTTGGCGACGGCGGCCTCCTCATAAACAACCTCGCCTCGCACCGCCTTGCCGTCGTGGTGGAACCCCGAAGCATCGGTCAAGTCGCTGTCGAGGGGATAGTAAGCCACGAGACCCTCGCGGGTGGGATCAGGAAGCGAAGCGAGCGCCGACTTCTGCCAATCGTTCCGCTGCGCCAGGACTTCCTTTTCCGGTAGGGCTACCAGGGTGCTGGCGATCTGGGTTTTGAGGCGATCAAGATTCTGTTGCTGCTCATGCGAAGGCATGGGCAAAACCGGCACGGCGTTGCCCGTGAAGCCATCCAGGCCGCGCTCCGGAACGGTGTTGAAGAAAGCAAAGAAGCGATAGAAATCCTTCTGCGTGATGGGGTCGAATTTGTGATCGTGGCAGCGGGCACACCCCATGGTGAGGCCCAGGAAGGCCATGGACGTGGTGCTGACGCGATCGACCACGTACTCCACGTGATACTCCTCTGGAATGGCGCCGCCCTCAAGGGTAATCATGTGGTTGCGGTTGAAGCCTGAGGCGATCTTCTGGTCCGTGGTGGCGTTGGGCAGCAGATCACCGGCGATTTGCTCGATGGTGAACTCATCGTACGGCATGTTCTGGTTGAAGGCCTTGATCAACCCATCGCGCCACGTCCACATGTCGCGCAAAGAGTCAATGTGGTAGCCGTGCGTGTCCGAGTACCGCGCCAAATCGAGCCAAGGCATCGCCATGCGCTCGCCGTAATGCGGGGAAGCCAGGAGCTGGTCCACGCGCTTTTCATAAGCGTCGGGGGATTGGTCGGCGAGAAACGCGTCAATCTCTGCGGGTGTCGGAGGCAAGCCCGTCAGGTCAAAATAAACCCGGCGCAGAAGCGTGGCTTTGTCCGTCTCGGGAGAAGGTTTCAGCCCTTCCGCTTCGAGGCGCGCCAGAACAAAACTGTCGAGGGGATTTCGCGGCCACGCGTTGTCCTTCACCTCGGGCACGGGAGGGCGCTTGGGAGGGACAAAGGACCAGAGCATTTCCCATTTTGCTCCCTGGTCAATCCACGCCTTGATCAGCTCAATCTGTTTGGCCGTCAGCGTCCGGCCGGAGTAGGCCGGCGGCATGAGGAAGGATTCATCCTTGGAGCTGATCTTTTGGTAGAGCTTGCTCTGGGCGGCGTTGCCGGGAACGATGATGCGATAGCCGCCGCGGTCGACGAACAAGCCTTCCGTATCGTCCAGTCGCAGGTTCGCCATGCGCTGCTTTTCATCCGGACCGTGACACTTGAAGCAAGTGTCCGACAAGATGGGACGAATGTCGCGATTGAAATCCACCGGCTTCACCGCCGTCTGGGCCGGGGTCACCGAGGCAGTCTTGATGGTGTTAAAGCACCAAACAATCAAAGCGAAGATACCAAGAGTAAGAAGCAGCCGAGTTCGCAAGCTGATTTCCCCCCAACCCATTATGGAACGAACGCCCTGTGGTGCTTAAACTATACCTAAAAGGCGGGGGCAAATCCACTGGAACCTTCATTGAGAATTCTTCTTCCCTCGCCCCCTTGGGGGGAGGGAAGCATAACCAAAGGACCGCCGGGGCGTAGATCACCACTACGTGCAGAAACCCCTTGCAGAAACCACACACACTGTCCCCTGTTGGCCTTCCTTCTGCTACAATGCCGCGGAATCATTTTTGCGCTCTGCTGTCCGGGGCATCGCACAGGGGTAGCAAGGCCTTCCTCCCGGCTGAGGTGCGGCGTAGTGGACCAAGATTTGGAATTGCTTCAACGGTGCCTCGCCGGCGAGAATTCCGCCTGGGAAGGCTTGCTCAGGGTCTACACCCGAAAAATCTATAACTTGTGCTACCGCTTTACGGGCCGGGCCGTGGAAGCGGAAGACCTGACGCAAGAGGTCTTCATTAAGATCTTCCAAACCTTGCGGAGCTTTGACGCCGCGCAAGGGTCCTTTTCCACTTGGTTGCACCGAGTGGCACGCAACCACTTGGTAGATCACTACCGGCGCACCAAAAAGGATCGGATGACGGGGTCCATCGAAGATGACCTGGAGACGCTCGTGGAAAGACCCAGCCCGGGGGAGGGACCCACCGGCCACCTGGAGGCGCGGGAGCGGAAAGAGCAACTCCAGCGGGCTTTGGACCGGCTTTCCCCGGACTTGCGGGAGGCGGTGGTCCTGCGGGACCTGCACGACCTGGATTACGTGGAAATCGCCCAGGTGCTGGCGGTCCCCCAGGGTACGGTTAAGTCACGAATAAACCGTGGTCGATTGGAACTTGCGCGGGTCTTAAAGCGTATGGAAGGTATGAGAGGCCCCGCAGAGGCGGGAAGCGAGCCATGACGCACCTAGAAATTGAAAACCTGGCGAGCGATTACTTGGAAGGGTTCTTGGATCCCACCCTTCGAGCGACGGTAGAAGCGCACCTAACGGGATGCGCAGCCTGCCGCGAGATGCTCGGGGATGTCCGCCATGCGCTGGAGCTATGCCGGGCGGCGGAAGATGTGGAACCCAAGCCCTGGCTTGTTTCCAAGATCCTGCTGGCCACCATCGGGGAGCGCAAACCCACCTGGGGCGAACGGGTCGCCGCGTTCTTCCGGCCCGTGCTGCAACCCCGGGTGGCGTACCCCATCGCCATGACCGTCTTCACGTTTTCAATCATCGTCAATGCCGCCGGGCTGAATTTGAAAAGTTTGAGGTTTGAGGATCTAAATCCCCGCACCTGGGTTGGGCGGGCCAACCGCCAAGGGCACCTGATGTTCGCGCGCGCGGAGAAGTTCTATTACGACCTGCGCGTGGTGTACGAGATAGAGTCGCGCTTCCGGCAACTGCGCGGCCAGCCGCAAGGTCAGGAGGAGGAAACTCCTAAGCCTGCGGCGCCTGGAGGCGGTTCCTCGCAGAGCGCGCCGTCCGACCAAACGCTGGCCTCCAACGGAGGCGCGTGGGTCGTGGTGGCTGCCCAGAGCGAACAGTCTCTCCCAACAGTCGGGAACCGGACCGGCTTCACCGGGGCGAGAAGGAGTCAAATTCCATGAAATGCGCCAATCACCCTCCCAACGACGCCTTCGCTTATTGCGGGCAGTGCGGACGGGCGCTCTGTACCGACTGCAAACGCGACGTAGGCGGGATGGTTTACTGCGAAAGTTGCCTGAACGCCCGCTTGCATAGTCCTCTTCCCCCCTGGGGAGGAGTCGGGACCGGGCCAAGTCCCGGTGTAGCCCTGGCCCTGGGGTTCATTCCCGGCGTGGGGGCCATTTACAATGGCCAAATCACTAAGGCCATCATGCAGGTCCTGATCTTTGGTTCCCTCATCGCTCTGGGTGACCGCGTCCACGGCCCCCTGGACACGATCTTCGGGCTGGGCGCTGCGGCATTCTACTTCTACATGGTGATTGACTCCTACCAAACTGCTAAGGCGAAGAGTATGGGCAAGCCGGTGCCGGAGTGGTTTGGCTTGACCGAAGTGAGAGTGAACGCTCCGATCGGGGCGGCGTTACTGATTGGGCTTGGGGTTCTCTTCCTGCTGGACAACCTCGGCGTGCCGATCTTCAGCCAGATCAGCAAGTTTTGGCCTGTCCTCCTGATTGTGGCCGGCTTCCTGATGTTGCAGCGTCGGCTGGGTGGGCCCAAACCCCCACATCCCATTATCTCCGACCGGCCCGAGAATCCAACTGACGGACCGAGCAATATTCCCGGGCCGGATGGGCTCTAATGCCACTCCAGCTATCTGAGGCTATGCATTTCGGCTCAGAATGTACGGATCTTCAGGGTGTTGGCGACGGTCATGAATTGGGCCATCAAGTTGAAACGGCACTAACCGGTACTACGGAGGAGAACAACATGCACCTAAGTCCCCTTGTCGTCCCCCTGGGAGTTTTCGCAATGGTTGTGCTGATCGTGGCCATCGGTTCCATGAAAAAGATGCGTGAGAAGGAGTTGGAGGCGCATCAACAGCTCCGCCAGCAGGAAATGGAGCACGAGCGAAAGATGAAAGAGCTGGATATTGAGAAAGCCAAATTAGAGCTGGAGAGAACCCGCGCAACAAAGAATGGCTGAAACCAAAGCCCGGCGCGCCCGGGCCCAGTGGTCCGAGGAGACTGACGAATGAACTTCGATATCAATCCGTTGTGGATCCCGATTGCGGGAGTGGTTTTCGGCACTGCGATGATTGTGGCCATCGTGGCCATCGTCCATTGGTTTAAGGCGCGCGACAAGGAACTGCAGTACCACCAGGACCTGCGGATCCGGGAAATGGAACATCAGATAAAAATGAAGCAGCTCGAGATTGAGCTCGAAAAAGCCAAGGCGCAGCAGCTCACTGGCAAAGCAGCAAGCTGAGCGCCATGGCGCCAGTCCACGGCGCCGGGAATGTTCGTAAGCGCAGATCGATTCGAACGCCGGAATGCGGCAGGAGGTGTGCAATGGTAATTCCTGAGGAACTCATCCCCATCGCTGGAATGCTGATGGTGCTGGGGATCGTCGCCATGGTCTTCTGGTACAGGGCGCGCGAGAAGGAGCTGCACTTCCACCAGGACCTGCGGATTCGAGAGATGGAGCACCAGCGCAAGATGAAAGAACTTGAGCTGGAAGTGGAGAAAACCCGGCAGAAGAATCCCTAAAGCCTCCAAAGTGGTGGCGGCACAAGGACCGGAGGGAACGATGCACGATGTTATGAATTTTTTGAGTGGCAACGGGCTGTGGGTGATGATCATCGCGGTGGTGGCCATCAGCAGTTGGTTCAAGTTTCGCGAGAAGGAATTGCGGACCCAGCAAGAATTGCGCACCAAGGAAATGGAACACCTCCAGAAGATGAAGGAACTCGAAATCGAGCTGGAAAAAGCCAAGGCGCGAGTTTCTTCGGGCCAAGCCGTCTAAACGGCATGCACACGGTCCTGAAAGTTGCAAATGCGATAGGCAGGTGGGGAGGTCATTAGAATGTCACCTATTCTCATTCCTCTGGCAGTGTTCGCCATGGTCGTGCTGATCGTGGCCATCACCGAACTCACCAAAATTCGCAATCTGGAAGTGGAAGTTCACCAGAAGCTCCATCTGGAGGAGATGGAGCACCAACGCAAAATGAGGGAACTGGAGTTAAGACTCGAACGTATAAAACAAGGGACCTAGCGCGCCTCACGGCGTGCGGCCCGCAAGGGTAGGAAAGAAACCATGGGAGCAACCTCTCCATTGCCGGTGCACCATCGAGGCGGACTCATGTTCCCCGTCCTCCTCATCGTGCTGGGAATCATGTTTCTGCTGGATCAACTCGTACCTGGTTGGGGAATCAGCAAGACCTGGCCGGCGCTGCTGGTAGTGATTGGGGTCTTAAAGCTGGTGGATGTAACCCGGCCGCCGCGCCCTCCTGAGGGGCCCCGGGTCTGAGAACAGCAGGCAGTGGGCAGGTGGGCAGTAGGCAAAATCGGATTGCGGGCAGGACGGCGGATGGCAGAGTCGAAACTCGAAATGCGATACTCGAAAATCGAGGCATAACTAGTGAGTTTCGAATTTCGAGCTTCGGCCTTTCCTGGCGCGAGGTCAATATGAGCGTCTATACTTATCGTCGTGGATCAATTTTCTGGGCGCTGACCCTGATTGGCGTGGGCGCCATTTTTCTTTGGCAGAATTTCGATCCCAACATCCATCCCTGGCAAGTGATCGCCAAGTTCTGGCCTATTCTCATTATCTTTTGGGGGCTTTCCAAGCTCATCGATTACGTGCAGGCCCAAGCCCATCCGGACACCATCCCGCCCCCGCTTTTTTCCGGAAGTGAAGTGGTGATGCTGGTCCTGATCCTGGTGATGGGCACCATCGTCTCCAAGGTGGTCCTGCACCCCTGGCAGCAATGGGGATGGCATGACGACGATGAAATTTCCAACCTCTTTCTGAATTCTTACAGCTACACGCAGAATTTTTCCCATCCGGTCGCCGGCACGCCGCACCTGTTGCTGGAAGACCAGCGGGGTGACTTGGAAATTCGCGGCGCCGACCAATCCACCATCGACGTGGTGGCCAAGAAAACCGTTCGCGCCGAGGACGAGGGCGCCGCCAAGAAGATATCGGACGATCTGAAACTCGATCTCGTGGAGGAAGCTGGGCACTACATGCTGCGCTCGAATCGACGGTCGCTGGCTGACAACGGGGGCCGCGTCACGCTCGACCTGAACCTGAGTGTTCCCAAAGCTACGAACTGCGAAGTCAGTTCAGTACGGGGCGATATCCACGTGGATGGCTTGCACGGCGACCAGACCCTGTCCACCCAGCACGGCGACGTGCGCGCCACCAATATCGAGGGCTTAGTGAAAATCCACAAAGCCGGCGGCTCGACGGATGTCCGCGGTGTGAAAGGCAGCGTGGAACTCGACGGTCGCGGCGACGATATCGAGACCGCCGACGTCTCCGACACCGTCACCGTCCACGGCGAGTTCAGCGGCGCCCTCCAGTTCCGCAATGTCGGCCAAACGTTGCGCTATGAATCTTCACGAACCAACATGACCGCGCAAAAGCTCTCCGGGCGCCTGGACATGGAGGTCGGCTCTATGGAAGTCAATGGCATCAACGGCCCATTCGAAATTACTACTCGCCAGAAGGACCTCACCATTAACGAGTTCAAACACAGCTTGCACATCACCGACAGCAACGGCCAAATCACCTTGCAAACCTCCACGCTGCTCAACCATGACATTCAAGTGGAATCGAAAAACGGCGCCGTGGAACTAACCCTTCCCCCGGCCTCGAATTTTCAAATCGAAGCCGATTCGCGGCACGGCGAAGTGGAGTGCGACTTTTCGGGACCAGGTTTGAAGGTGGTGAAGGAAGGCGACACGCCTTCCATTTCCGGGAGCTACGGCAAAGGCGGGCCCTTGATCCACATTCACACCGACTACGGCGCCATCCGCATTTTGCGCGCCGGTTCACACCCCCCCACGCCGCCAACGCCTCCCGAGCCGCCGGCGCCTTCCGGCAAAGCGCAGACGACCAGGAACCACCGGCAGCGAACCTACGTGCCCGTCGTCCACGTGCGGCGCGCCCACCGCAACTCGTCCTCCGACAGTCTGATGAAAATTGGTGAACTAGTGAGATGTATTTCAGATTTCCGAGGACATTTAGGGGTTGACACCTAGCAGTGAGATGATATAAAGTAATCATAGTAGTATGCTATCTTAATGCGGGGTTGCCCGAGAGGGCGCCCCGCTTCTTATTTTCCACTAGCAGATTTTTCCATTCCTTCGGCATTCTTCGATCCATTTGGAAAAGCTGATTTCATGGAACACAAGATTTGAGAATAACAGGCTGAACCTCTGTTTCACGCTCCGGTCCGGGTTCACAACTATAATGCTTCGCGGCTCTGACCTGCGTGGGCCAGACTTAAGGGATTGAGCCAGCAACCTCAGCATCCAGACATCTGCAAGCGGCAAGCTGTAACCAACAAATACCCATTTCTCTGCTGATGCGAGGACGTGTCCAGCCCTGCGCCATATATCGCGCCAAACTCTATGCCGAAAGTCCTTAAGAAGTGTCGGTCTAATCAGCATGGGTCTTCCCGTATTGTTCTCGCAGTCCGAACACCGGTCGTTGGGCCAAACAACGAGCTCCTTGAAGTCCCTTAAGATGTGGCAACTCTCGCACACTCTCCAATTTAATGACCCATGAAGCTTCAATAGAGTTACCTTACGGCCCGCCGCGTCGTCAGTATTCTCGGTTTTCTGTTTCTCATAAAAGGCATCGATCCCGTAATCAGGCATGTGAGTCCCCGAGGAATACAGTACGCGGTCTAGGAGAATGTCATAATTCATAGAAATAAAAGTCGTAACTTCAAGGATCTGGAGTTGCTCGAGGAGGTCAACAAGTCGCGCATACGCAAGCGCTGATGATATGCTCGGCCTATAGAAATCAGTGTACTCCCGCCCCACGGCTTCGCGGTCGTTTTCGTATTTCCCTGGACGCCTGGGAAGGCTCTTAGGGTCAAGAGCCATTGCAACCCATGTATCCAGAGAGTCCAAGACGGTTTTATTGGTTACAACAACGCCCTTATTGCCCTTTTTTCGTCCCCCGAAGTGAAACCAGTATTCCTCAGACTCGGCGATTTCCAAAGGGCCGACGATATCTTCAAACTGCAGTGTTCCAACTTCGAGTTGATTCTCCTTGAGGCCGGGAAACATAGCTCGTAAGTACTTCTGCGCAGGGAAAAGGCGCTCTACTCCAGGTGTCGTAAGTAGATTTAGTACCAAATCCTGTTGGCCTATAACAGGTGGTATGCTCGCGCCCGCGCCAAACACGATTGCGGTCTTCGACCTCAGTTCCTCAAGAATCATGAAGAGTAATGGGACTCTTTCTGAGAATTAGGCCAAATCTGAAGTTCCCTGGGCGGCGGTTGGCCGATACCGCCTACCAATTCCTTTGTCGATTTAGCCCTCCCACGTTTCAAGCACAGCCTGGCGCTAAACAAATTGGTTCATGTCGCTTGAGCTTCACCCCGCTATGCGCTGGAGCGTTTCGAAGAAATCCGGAAAGGAAATATCCACGCAGGAACTGTCTTTGATAACCGTAGTCCCTTCCGCCACCAGCGCGGCGATGGCAAATGCCATGGCAATGCGGTGGTCGGCGTGCGGATCAATTTCCGCGCCACGCAGTTTCTGACGGCCGGCCACGCGCAGCCCGTCTGGGAACTCCTCCACCTCGGCCCCCATGCGGCGCAGGTTATCCGCCACCGCCGCCAGGCGGTCGCTCTCTTTCACGCGCAGTTCTGCTGCCCCTCGGAACGTTAATCCCTGCTCGGTTTGCGTGCCCAGGACCGAGAGCACCGGCAGCTCGTCAATCAGACCCGGCACCAGTTCTTCCGGAATCTCACCGCCCGCGATTTGGCTGGAATCGATGTGCAGGTCACCGAGCAGTTCCCCATTGAGGATTTCGAGGTTCACCACCTTGACGCGCCCCCCCATGGGAACCAGCAGGTCGAGCAACGCCGTGCGCGTGGGGTTCAGGCCGACGTTGTGCAGCATCAGGTTGGAATCCGGCGTCATGAGCCCGGCCACGATGAAAAACGCCGCGGAAGAAATGTCGCCGGGAACGTAGAGTTTTTTCCCTTCCAGGCGCGCGCGGCCACGCACGGCGATGGTGCGCTGGTGGCGGCCGATATCCGCTCCCATCTGCTCCAGGGCGATTTCCGTGTGGTCGCGCGTGGGAAGTTTTTCCACCACCGCCGTTTCGCCCTCGGCAAACAGGCCCGCCAGCAGGATGGCGGATTTCACCTGCGCGCTCGCCACCGGCATCTCATAGCGAATGGGAGTAAGGTGGCCGCCTTCAATCTCAAGTGGCGGGCAGCCTCGGTCGGCGGTCTCGATGCGGGCCCCCATGAGGGTGAGCGGATCGGCCACGCGCTTCATGGGTCGGCGCGAGAGCGATGCGTCACCCACCAGCACGGAGCGAAACGGCTGTCCGGCGAGAATCCCCGATAACATGCGGATGGTGGAGCCGGAATTCCCCGCATCAAGCGGCCCCGAGGGCGCGCGCAGACCGTCCAGGCCCACGCCCGCGATCTTCACCACGTTGTCCTTGCGCTCAATCTTGACGCCCAGCGACTTCAAACAGTTAAGCGTGGACTGGCAATCGGCGCTCGAGGAGAAGAAGTGGATTTCGCTCTCCCCCACGGCAATGGCCGCCAGCATCGCGTAACGGTGGGAGATGGATTTGTCTCCCGGAAATTGGATGGTCCCTTCGAGCTTCTTCGCGGCGCTCAGTTTCTTCGACTTCGATCCAAATAAGCTCATCGGATTATCATACCGGAGACAGCTAACAGCTAACAGCCCACAGCTCACAGTAAAACCCCGCCTCCGGTTCGCTGCCGGCGTTGAGCTGTTAGCTGCCAGCGGTTACCCGCGTTCTTCCTGGGCGCGGCTCCCATAGCTCACAGCTTACAGCGAACAGCTCACAGCAAGACCTGCGGCCCTGCTGTTGACTGTCGGCTGTTAGCTGTGAGCTGTTAGCTGCCTTTTCTTTGCGCGGCCTTTTGGCCGTCCGGCTTAGGAACAAAGATGTCCTGCCACGTGAGGCCGCACTGCTTGACCATTGCCAAAGCGTACTCCATCCGTCCCAAATCGGGATCGCCGTTATTGGTGCCGAAGGAGAACTTCACCCCCGCGTTCTTGGCGCGCTGAATGAACGCCGCACTGGGGATCCGATAGCGGTTGTTGATCTCAATCGCCACGTCGTTGGCCTTGGCGGCTTCGATGACACGCTGCATCCGTTCCGGCGTCCACAAGCGATCGTAGTCGCGCGAGATCAAGTCCGGCAGAAAAGTGGGATTGGCATGGATGTCGATGGGCTCATGGTTGAGGATGCCAACGATGCGGCTCACGAACATTTCCATGAATTGCTCGGGGTCGGGAATCCCCCCTACCTCTTCGGGAATCCACATCCGCCTGCGCACGCCGCAGTCATCGCTGAAGGTCATACAATCCGTAAAGATATAATCAAACTTGGCAATAGCCTCCCGGGAAAACAGGGTCACCCACTCCCGGCCTTCCCCCTGCAGCCCGATGAAAGCGGGTGTGCCTTTCATACTGGCCAGGAAATCCAGCACCCCGGCGTCCGTGGTGATGGGGAATTTCAGCCCGCCATTTACGGCGATGCCGTACATAATCCCCAGCCGCCGCGAGTTGGCCAGCGCCTGCTCCAGGGTCAGCCCGCCCTTCAGGTGAGTGTGGTAGTCCACCACGGGATACCCGTCGCGGTTCATTTGCAACAATTGCCGGTAAACGTCATCCACTTGGGGCAATTGGTCTGGGGGCGTCCGCAGGTCATCGGGCAAGGGCTTGACCACAAGGCTGCGGAAATACACCGGGGGTGACCCGCCGCAGCATTCCAGCGCGATGGCGCCGTGACTGAGGCTTGGTGTCGTGGAATCCGCCGGATGGGCAGGCTCAATGTAATCGACGATCGGCGTGCCGTTCAGCCAAACCTGCGCTTGCTTGTCCCGCACCTGAACGCGCACCTCGAACCACTCACCGTCATTGACCATGGCCTTGTAAATATCGCGGATGCCGTAAAGCGAGCCGGTTTTGCGACGGTCATTCTCATCGCCCTCGCCGGCATAGGCGTTGTTGATTTGCACCTTGAAGCCGGTTTTGAGCGCACCTTGCGATTGAAATTGCGTGTGAAAGTGGATTCCGGAGCACCCGCCCGGGCGGGTCAGCACTTCCGCCTTCAAGTCAAAGTTCTTGAAGTTTCCGTTCCCTGCGGGGCCGGTGTAGAAAAGGGATGCGTGGGGTCCGGCCGCCACAATGTTTCCGTCTTCAACCCGGAAGGAGTGTTTGTGCTCTCCGGTTTTCCAACGGTCAAGCGAGTGGCCATTGAAGAGGGCCGTGCCATCGTCCGCGCCGCGCAGTGCGGCGGGCAGAACCAGCAATGAAGCCAGAAGATTACGCCGGGAAATTGAAACCATGTAACCGTCCTTTCAGGGCTGCGGGTCGCGGACTGCCAGTATAAACGCGTGCCATGCAAACGCCAAATCCCGCGGCGCAAGGAAAACGCTCACCACGGAGGGCACGGAGCGCACAGAGAAAAGCACCTTTGCTCGCGCGGGCGGGGATTACGGTTCCGTAGTATGTTGGTCTACAGTTTTCATCTGCGTCTCTTCTCAGTGACCTCTGGGACCGCTGCTAAGAAGTTAGCTGTGCGCGAAGCGCCTTGGACTGCGGCGGCTTGACGCCGCCTTTGGCCCTACCTTCTGCGCAAATGCAAGGCGGCGTCGAGCCGCCGCAGTCCAAGGCGCTTCGCGCATTTTCATGTGCGGCAGGACACAGCAATCGGCGCCTTCAGATCAGCGGCGTCAGCCGCACTTTCCGGAACTGCACCTTGCCGTGATCCCCCTGGAGCATAATCGGGCCAGGTCCTTTCTCATTGGCGTCGAGCGCGCCACCCGTTAACCCCGGCACCTCGGCGTTGTCGATAATCTTGGTTCCGTTCATGATCACCGTCACGTGGTTGGCAATCAGGGTTATGTCATACGTCTGCCACTCCCCCGCGGGCTTGTCAGCCTTGACGGAAGGAACAATGAACCCGTAGAGAGCGCCTTGGCTATGCACATCCATCGGGCGATTGTACCCGTCAAGTATCTGGATCTCATACCGGCCACGGAGATAGACGCCGCTGTTGCTCTCCGGATCCACGTTGAACTCGACTTCGAGCTTGAAGTCGTTGAACTTTTGCTTGGTATAGATGTTGCAGGCATCGCTGCCCTCGTTCATCAGAATGCCATCGTTGACAAACCAGCGCATCGGGTGGTGTGAATCCTGGCAAAGCCAGCCAGACACGTCTTTGCCGTTAAAAAGGTCAACAGGCTTGCCGGGCTTTCTCACCGGCGGAGTCGCAGGCCATACCGGACCGCGCACGCCGCTCCACGAAAGCGTCTGCCCTTCGACGAGCGCCGTTCCCACCAGGCGCGCGTTCTTCATGGTCGCTTTCCATACCGCCGGGGTTTTTCCTTCCGGGTATTGGAAGCTTAGCGCGCCATTTTCGATCGACACCTGCGGCAGATCGAAGACCGCGCCACCGCCAGGATTGAAGCGCCCTTTGAGCGCTCCCCCTTCACGCGTCAATTCCAGCCAGCAGATCGCCGGCAGACCTGATTTGGTACCTGTCGCGGTGATATCCCATCTGCCCAGGAAAGCCTCGTCGCCTTCCGGACTCGCCAATGCGATGGCCGCCCACACCGGCGCGATGATCGCCAACATCAGAAGCACTGCAAATGTACGCGTACGCATGAATTCACCTCTTGGGATTAATTGTGGCATGGCCATCTTGGCCATGAGTTAACATGGCGGGACGCCCGCGCCTCGAGTTCCTACATTTTGAAGCGCGGGTTCGTTCCCGAGCGCTTCCTGCCGGTTTATCCTGGCGCACAACTACCTTTCTTTTCATCAACATCGTGGAGAGAATGGTTTAACTCGTTTGTTTTCATGAAGATCGTGGAGAGGCGAAAAACAGACATTTTTTCTATATGTGTTTTCAATAACTTACGGAATTTTCGCCCCATTTTTAATCCCCCCTTTTTTTCCCGGCCCTCGCGACCGCAGAATCATCTAACTCTTTTAATTTCAATGATATCGATTTCTGCGCGGTTTTCGTCATTCATCGCTAACCTCTTTTGTTTTCTAGTACATCGTGGAGAGCCGTGCGCTTTCTTTCTCCTCGGCCCCCGTATTTCAAGCTAACTATCTTTATTTCAATGGGATCAAGACTTTTGACATGTTGGCGCTAAACAATGAACTCCTTTTGTTTCTGATACATCGTGGAGAGCCGCGACGATCGGGCCAGCGAATGATTCTCGATTTTCGATTGCCGATTTTCGATTGGTGATTTGCAACTCCGATCTTTCCTCCGTGCGACCTGGTGCTGGGGCCGCGTTCCGTCCCCGTCCCTCCCAGCCTAGGCACGAGCCTATGTCATGTCAAGAAAATTCTACGCCGTTTTCCTACCGGCAGGAAGAATTCTGCAAATGGGCTTCACCTTTTCCTGCCGGCAGGAAACCCCGAGTTGCGGGCTGCCCATTTTCAGCTCCCTTGGCGCCCTCTCACCCCGGCCGGCCCTGCGGGAAAGAATGTAGAAACTCAGGGCGTCGCGCCCGTCCACGTTACGACAGGCTAACATTGACCACCGTGTACGAACGCGGCGGCAACTGGAACTTCATCTCGGCGCCGGCTGCCGGAGCCTCAAGATTTTGAGGCGCTACGCGCTTGGGGTCCGCGAATCCGTTTACGGCCTTAAGATCCGACCCCGTCAAAACCCGGCAGGTGTTCACCCGCCGGGGAACAACTTCATGCCATGAAACCGCAAGGTCCCGGGGTTTTTCCAGGTCACGATTCAAAATGAACAGGCTGACGTTCTTGCCCGGTGCGTCGATGGTGCCTGCCACATCGAGGTAGGGCACCGCGATCTTTTCGCCCTGTCGATTGCCCCGGCTCGCGAATGCGGTCACTTCATAAGTGTCCGACTGGGGAACCAGCGCGAGCGCCTTTCCGCGGGCATACTGCAAGGCCCAGGCATAAGGGTAGTAGATCGTCTGCCGGAACAGGCCGTCTTCATTGGTCATGATGGGCGCGATCACGTTCACCAATTGCGCCAGGCAGGCCACACGGACGCGGTCGGAGCGTCGAATCAGCGTGTTGATCAGTCCCCCCACCAGCAGGGCGTCTTCGAGATTGTAAATCTCTTCCAGCAGATGGGGTGCTTCCTGGCGGTGGCCATCGTCAGATTTCGGTCCGCGGGCGCGATACCAAACGTTCCATTCATCAAACGAAAGCCACAGGGTCTTTTCCGATCGACGCCGGCCGCGCACCAGGTCGCATACGGCGGCAATCTCCTCGATTTGCCGGTCCATCGCCAGATTCAGAGCCAGGTATTTGCTCGAATCATCTCCGGTCTCTCCATCATTGCCGAAGTAACGATGCAGAGAGATAGCGTCCACTTCATCGAAGCACTGTTCGAGCACTTGCTGGTCCCACTCAAGGTACGTGGGCATGGAGGGGTTGCTGGAGCCGCAGGCGATCAGCTTCACCGTGGGGTCAAGGGTGCGCATTTGGCGCGCCGCGTCGCGAGCCTTGATGCCATATTCGGTGGCGGGGATGTGCCCGATCTGCCACGGGCCATCCATCTCATTCCCCAGGCACCAGTATTTGACGTTGTGGGGCTTTTCATAACCATGGGCGCGCCGCAATTCACTCCACTTCGTTCCCTTCTCGACATTGCAGTACTCGAGCAAGGCGGCGGTCATGTCCGGCGGTTCGGTGCCGAAGTTCGTCCCCATCAACGGCTCGGTCCCTACTGCCCGGCACCAAGTGATGAATTCGTTGACGCCGAATTGATTGTTTTCCAGAGTGTTCCAGGCGAGGTCCAACACACGCGGGCGCTGGTCTTTGGGACCGACGGCCTCGAGCCAGTGGTACCCGGAAACGAAATTCCCTCCCGGATAGCGGATGATGGGGACGCCGAGATCCTTGATTTCCTTGAGGACGTCCATTCGAAAGCCATTCGAGTCCGCAAATCTCGAGCCCGGTTCGTAAATCCCTTCGTACACGGCCCGCCCCAAGTGTTCGATGAAAGACCCGAAGAGATTCCGGTCGATGGCGGAAATTGAACGGTCCGGGTCAATCGTGACGCGGGCCACACCTGCGACGGCAGGTTGGGCCGCAAGATCGCCGCCAAACCAGGACCCCGCGGTTAAGGCCGCTCCCGCTCCCAGCGTGTTGCTCAGGAAATTACGTCTTGAAAGGAAATTCATCCGGCTCCTCCTTCAGGATCGCCAGATTGGAAAACAGGTAATCTAAACCGAGTCTAGTGTGGTGTCCGGCGTAATATTTGACAATGGGATAATGCACGGACCCCCTCACCCCCGAACCCCTCTCCCCCAAGGGGACGAGGGGAGAGTTGATTTTACTGCCCTCGCCCCCTTGGGGGAGAGGGTGGCTCGACGAGGCGTTTTCATCTGCCGAGGCGAGACGGGTGAGGGGGTCTCGCCTATTGTCGACTCTAAGATGGGACACCACACTAGCTCTATTGTCCATGATGTGCGCTTGGCCGATCCAGGCACCTTCCCAATTTATTCCCGCGCCGCGGGTTACACCGGCAACGAAAGCGCGGCAAGGGCAGCGCCGCCTCAAGTATAATATCGCCGTCGGGCTTTACCCGACAAATGACATGCTCACGGGGGACCGGGAATGCGCCGTATCGCTGTGCTGGCGGGCTGGAGTTTCTTGGCGATCGCCGCGACCGCTCTGGCGGCGCCCGTCAAAAGCCAGAGTGTCACCTTTCCGAGCGGCTCCGAGACCATTGCGGGATATCTGGCAGCGCCGGAATCGCCCGGCAAACATCCGGCCCTCGTGGTCCTCCATGAGGATTGGGGTTTGACGGACTGGGTCAAGGAACAGACTCGGAAGCTGGCGCTGCAGGGGTACGTGGCTCTGGCGGTGGATCTCTACCGCGGCCAGGTGGCCTACGATCCCGCACTTGCCTACGAGTTGATGATCAGCACGCCGCCGGAGCGCGCCCTGCGCGACATGGAAGCCGCCCTCGATTTCCTGGCCGCGCGCGCGGACGTGAACAAGGAAAAGATGGGCTCCATCGGCTGGTCCATGGGAGGAAAGTGGTCGCTGCTGCTGGCCGTAAATGAACCGCGCTTGGCCGCCTGCGTTGTGAACTATGGCTCGCTGCCCACGGATGCGGCGGACATTCAGAGAATTCACGCGCCGGTGTTGGGAATTTTCGGCGGGGATGACCGCTACATTACAGCCAGCGACGTTGAGGCTTTCGAAAGCGCCATGAATAGCGCCCACAAATCCATCGACGTGAAGGTCTATCCGAACGCCGCTCACGGCTTTGAAAACTCGGACTACAAATTGGGCTATCGCGAAAGCGCCGCCGAGGATGCGTGGCAGCGTACCGTGGCCTTTCTGGACCAGCACCTCAAGTAGGAAAAGGAAACGAACCACACTCCCACATATCATCCCGCTTCAGGATAAAAGAGCTTCCCCGCGCGCACCGTCACCACGGGCAGCAGTTTCTGCTGTCCCGGGCGCGTCTTTCCATCCGAGTCCGTAAAGGTGAAATCACCGGACATGAGATCGAGGACGCTCACGTCTCCTTCCGCGCCGGGCTTTAAGGTACCGATTTCCGCGCCGAAGTTGAATGTCCGCGCGGCGCTGACGGTGCAGCGCGTGAAGATTTCTTGCAGGCTCAGGCCCAGCAGCAGAAACTTTGATAGGGTGGTGGTCATATCGTAAACGGGGCCGTGGATGTTGGCGCTGTAAAGATCGCTGGAAATGGTGTCAGGCAGAAATCCCTGATGCAGGCATTTTTCCATGACCTCGAAGGAAAAGCTCCCGGCGCCGTGGCCGACGTCAAAGAGGACGCCGCGCCGGCGGGCTTCGTGAACTTCCGGCGTAACCTTGCCCTCCGCATCGACGATCCCGTGCGGACGGCTATTGAAGGAGTGAGTTACCACATCCCCCTTCTTGAGCAGGTCGAGGAGTTGAGGGAGCGGGGTGAATGAACCTCCAATGTGCGTCATTATAGGCACCTGTGCCTGGTCGGCGGCCACGCGCGCCCGCTTCAGGCCTTCCAAATCGTTCGGCCCGGTGTATTTTTCGGAGAACCGAATCTTGAAACCCACGATGAGGTCGCGGTTCTCCTCCGCGACTTGGACGGCGAGTTGGGGATCGCAGTAGCGGAGGTCTTCCAATTCGCCCATGTTGGGGGTGCTGCCCGTGACCATGCCGATGGAAACAACGTGGAGCAAGGCCCGAACCCGCGTGGCGGCCTGCGGGATGATGAACTTTCGAAAGGCGGGAAAGGTGAAAGCACCGGAAGTGCCCGCGTCGAGCGCAGTGGTGACGCCTCTCCTCACGCAATAGGGGTCAGGCTCAATTCCGTAAGGTCCTACGTATGGGAACACATGCGTGTGCACATCAATGAGGCCGGGCGTGACGATCTTGCCAGAGGCATCGACCATCTGGCGCGCCTGCCCGGCGGGAATGTCGCGGTCCAAGCGCGCGATTTTGCCGTCGCGAATGGCCACATCGCGGAGATCCTCAAGATCCTGGGAAGGATCGAAAACCTTGCCGCCCTTGATGAGGAGATCGAAAGGTTTGTCCTCCGCATTCGCCGGCACGGGATGCGGGATGGCGGTCCGCGCATGAGCTCCCAGTGGTGATGCCGGGAGAAGCAGTGAGCTCCCGGCCCCCGCCAGCCACTCGCGGCGCGAGAAATGCGGTGAGTTCTGTCCTTCGAGTCTCATTCTCAGACCTTGCGATACAACAGCGCTTTCTTCACCTCGCCAATGGCGCGTGTCACGTTGATGCCGCGCGGGCAAGCTTCCACGCAGTTGAAAATCGTGCGGCAGCGCCACACGCCGTCGAGCGTATTCAAAACCTGCATTCGCTCCTCGCCCCCCGCGTCGCGGGAATCGAAAAGGAAGCGATGAGCGTTCACGATGGCCGCCGGCCCGATGTAATCGCCGTCGGCCCAGAATGAGGGGCACCCTGACGTGCACGCGCCGCACAAAATGCACTTGGTGGTGTCATCAAATTTCTCGCGGTCTTCCGGCGACTGTAAGCGCTCGTTTTCCGGGTCAGGCCCCTGGGTGATGAGGTAGGGCTTGACGCTACGATACTTTTCGAGAAAAGTGTCCATGTCGACGAGCAGGTCTTTGATCACGCGGTACCCGCGCAGCGGCGCAACGGTAATCGTCTGGCCCAGGCTCTTGAGCAGCAGCTTACACGCCAGCGCATTCGATCCATTGATTTGCATCGCGTCGGAGCCGCAAACTCCATGGGCACACGAGCGGCGATAGGTCAGGGTGCCGTCCCGGTACCACTTCACGTAATTCAACGCGTCGAGCAAACGGTCCGTGGGTTCAGCGTCAATCTTGTACTCCCCCCACCAGGCATCCTTATCCTTTTCGGGGTTGAAGCGCTTGATTCTTAAAGTGACCTGCATCGGGAACTCCGTTGAATTGAATCATTGGTTCATTGAGTCATTGATCCAATGGGGACCAATTCATTCAATGTCTAAATGAATCAATGAGTCAATGATTCAATATTTTCTCTCCATGGGCTGAAACTTGGTGATGACGACGGGCTTGTACTTGAGCTCGATTCCCCGGGGTGATTGATACGCCAGGGTATGTTTCAGCCAATGGACATCATCCCGTTTAGGAAAATCTTCGCGGCAGTGGCCCCCGCGGCTCTCCTCGCGCGCCAGCGCGCTTTCCACTAGAACATCGGCGAGATCCAGCAAACAGCCGAGTTCAATCACCTCCAGCAACTCGGTGTTGTAACGCATACCGCGATCCTCCGACTTCACCTGGCGGTACCGGCCGCGCAGCTCACGCAGCTTCTCGCGCATGGCAGTGAGGCCGGGAGCGTCGCGGAACACCGAGGCCTTGTCCATCATCTCGTCCTGGAGCGCGTCGCGGATGTCGGCGGCGCGCTCCTTGCCGGTGGAATTAAGCACCTGGCTCACCATGGCGCGGGCAGGCTCTTCGGGCTTGGCGGGCAAGGGAACCCAATCGTTTTCCTGGATGAATTTGAGCGCGTGGCGGCCACCGCGGCGGCCGAAGACCAGAATATCCACCAGCGAATTGGTCCCCAGGCGGTTCGCGCCGTGCACGGAGACGCAAGCGGCTTCACCCGCCGCGTAAAGTCCCGGCAGCGGCGTGTTCTTCTCGTCGATCACGACGCGGCCGTCAACATCCGTGGGAATCCCGCCCATCGCGTAGTGAGCGGTGGGTTGAATGGGGACCGGCTGGGTGAGCGGCTCGATACCCAGATAGGTTCTAACAAATTCGGTAATGTCGGGGAGCTTTTTATCCAGGACCTCTTTTCCCAGCTGGGTCATGTCGAGGTAAACGTAATTCTTGCCGTCGATGCCCCGTCCTTCGCGAATCTCCCGGTAAATCGCGCGCGAGACCATGTCGCGGGGGGCGAGGTCCAGCAGCGTGGGCGCATAGCGCTCCATAAATCGTTCGTTTCTATTGTTGCGCAGAATGGCGCCTTCACCGCGCGCCGCTTCGCTCAACAGGATGCCCATTTTGTAAATGCCCGTAGGGTGGAACTGGAAAAACTCCATATCTTCCAGCGGAATCCCGCGGCGATAGACCACCGCCATACCGTCGCCGGTCAGCGAGTGCGCATTGGAGCTGACGCGAAACATTTTGCCGCAGCCACCCGTGGCGAACAAAACCACCTTGGAATGAAAGGTGTGGATTTCCCCCGTGGCCAGGCACAGCGCCACCACACCCGCACACCGGCCGTTTTCGACCAGCAGGTCGAGGACGTGATACTCGTTGTAAAAGTGCACATCGTGCTTGATGCACTGCTGGTAGCAAGTCTGGAGAATCATGTGCCCGGTGCGGTCGGCAGCGTAGCAGGAGCGCCGCACGGGTGCCTTGCCGAACTCCTTGGTGTGCCCGCCGAAGGGCCGCTGGGCGATTTTTCCGTCGGCCGTGCGGCTGAAGGGCAGGCCCCAGTGTTCGAGATCGTATACGGTTTCGACGGCTTCCCGGCAGAGGATCTCCACGGCGTCCTGGTCCGCCAGATAGTCGCTGCCCTTGACCGTGTCGAACATGTGCCACTCCCAATGGTCTTCTTCCATGTTGCCGAGCGCGGCGCCAATCCCTCCCTGCGCCGTTCCCGTGTGGGAGCGCGTGGGATAGAGCTTGCTTAGCACCGCGACGTTTCCGTGCCCGGCCAGTTGCAGCGCGGCCATCAGGCCAGCGCCTCCCGCTCCCACCACCACTGCGTCATACCGCTGGACCATGTGATAAAGCCTCAAGAAGAAGTTGTCAGTTACCGGTGATCGGTTGTCAGTGATCAGGAGTCAGTAACTTGGGCATAAAACCTTTACCGACAACCGGCGACCGACTACTGACAACCACTCTGCTACGGCGCCATCGGCGGCTGGAACGTCAAAATGGCAAGCGATCCCAGCGTCAGGAGGACAAACCCCACGACGAATAGCGAAGCCAGCGAGACCGTCCGCCAACCGCGGGGGTTAACGTAGTCCACCAGCACCGTGCGTACGCCATTCACACCGTGAATCATCGCGAACCATAGCATGAGCAGGTCGTAAGTCCGCCAGAAGGGCGTGGCGTAACGTGCCGCGACGAATCGGAAGTCAATATGATCGACGTTATGGATAATGTGCATGATCAGAAGGTGGCCCAAAGCCAGGAAAAGCAAGGCAAGGCCTGAAATGCGCATGAAGATCCAGGCGTAGAGCTCCAGCCCGCTTTCCGGTCTCGGTTTTCCCGCTCCACTCATCGCTACCCCCCTACTTCACAACAAAGCTCAACATGTAGACGGCCGTGGGAATGAAAAGAATGGTGAAGATAATCCCCACCGCGTAACTGAGCTTGCGGTGAAAAGCCATGGTTTCCGGCCAGAAGTCGATGACACAGATTCGGATGCCATTGATGGCATGGTAAAGAACCGCCGCCACCAACGCCACTTCGCCCACGCGAAACGCGGGGTGCCGATAGACAAACAAAAGCCCGTTGAAGACTTTGTCGCCCCATCCAATCAAGGAAATATCCACGATGTGGATTAACAAGAATAGAAACACACCGATTCCTGACAACCGGTGCCAGACCCAGGACCAGTGCCCGGGCCCGCCACGATAGGTCAAGTATTCAAGAGGTTTGACCATGCTCGTCCCCTTCTATTTGTGCCACGTCAAGATTGAATTGGATGTTAATCCCCAGCGCCGGAGGCCGCCCCGGACCCCCCCCCAACATCTGCCTGACCCGCCATCGTACTCCAATTTTTCGCTCCAATGCAATCGAGCTGCCGAGGCAAACCTGCGTTGACAGGTTTTGGGAACTGCGATAGGTTGGAAAGGTCATTAGGAGATTTGCGCAGGCCCGTAGCTCAGCCCGGTTAGAGCGCTACCTTGACACGGTAGAGGTCTGGGGTTCGAGTCCCCACGGGCCTACCATTGCTTTTCTTAGGCTTGGCACGTTCTTCCTCCCCTATCCGTAGCATTCTCAGCCCGATGGCCAGCCCGATCTCGCTAGGGCCACGAATCTGAAGCTGGCTTTTCATTCATCAAAGCCTCTATATCTGCCCGCGCTGAACGTTCCCCCTGGAGTCAGGAGCAGATAGCGCGGAGGCATCCCAGCCCCGGCGAAATTATTCCACGGCTTTCGTTCTTATGTGTTAATAGACACGTTGCGGGGCAGTGCTCGCCGTAGCATGGTGCTCGGGGCATGGATTCTTCCGCCTACATTCGACCTTAGACCGGCGACCTCCTCGCAGTCCTAATCGAGATGTTTCGTGCGCAGGAACTCGCGAACCACTTCGGCGAGATCCCGGTGTTCGCCGTCCACCGCATAGTTCAGCCGCCGCATCTCTTCATCGGAGATTTTCCCGTCAAGCTGATGGAGCGCTTCCTGAACCGCCGGATGGCGCTTCAGCGTCTCGCGTCGAACCATGGGCACGGCCTGATAAGGTGGGAAGTAGTGCTTGTCGTCCTCTAGTACGGCCAGGTCGCGGGCGGCGATAAGGCCGTCGGTGGAGTTGCCCGCCACCAGGTCCACCTGCTTCTCCAGCAGTGCGCGGTAAAGTAAGCCCAGGTCCATAATGCGCGGCGGCTGGCCAAACGTAAGGTGGTAAGCCCGCACAAGCCCCGCATAGCCGTCGGGGCGCTCCATGAACTCGTAGCCGAACCCCGGCCGCCACTGGGCAGCATAGGGCGCGGCATCGGAGAGCTTGTGGAGGTTCAGCCGGCGCGCGGTTTCGCCGCGGATCACGAGGGCGAAGGTGTTGTTGAAGCCGAGCGGGTCCATAACTTCAAGGTCAAAGCGCGAGGCGTACTCCCGTTTGACCTTGTCGTACACGTTCCCCGGGTCACTTTCCACCGGCTGCTTCAGAATGGCGGTGAGTGCCGTGCCGGTGTACTCCACGTAGGCGTCGATGCGCCCCGCCAGCACCGCCTGATGGCAGATGTAGCTGCCCGCGAGATAAAACCGCCGCTCCACGTGCAGTCCGGTCTTCGCTTCCAGGTGCTGCGCGAGCATTTCCCCCAGGATCACTTGTTCCGTGAAGTTTTTTGACCCGATCACCAGCGTTTGATGCCTCGCGGCTCCGCAGGCTGTAAAGGACGAGGCAGCGAGCAAAATGACGCAGGCGGTTGTGAGAAGAAGCCACGTAGGGAGAATGCGCTGGCTCATAGTGACGCCCTAAACCCGAAAACACACGTCCTGTCACTTTTGACTTTTGACTTTTGCATTTTGCCTTTTGACTTGCTTTGGCAGTTCGCCACGCTGTCATGGCGACTCACTGCGCGTAGGTGAGCTTGCGCTCCAGAAGCCCCAGGAGCAGGTCCATCAGCAGCGCCAGTAAGGCGGCGGGAATAGCGCCGGCGAGAATTACCCGGTTATCCACCATCGCCACGCCGCGAAAGATGAATTCCCCCAGGCCCCCGGCGCCGATGGCGGCAGCAATGGTTGCCACACCCACGGTGATGACCGTGGCCACGCGTACACCCGCCAGGATGACTCCCATGGCCAGAGGCAGTTCGACTTGAAGGAGCACTTGCCCGTCCGTCATGCCCATGCCGCGGGCGGCTTCACGTACGCCGGGGTCAACGCCGAGGATTCCCGTGTAGGTGTTGCGAATCACGGGCAATAGCGCGTAGAGCGCGAGCGCCGTAATGGCCAGCCGGTCAGCGCGCTCGCCCAGCCAGGGAGCCGGCAGCAGGAAGCCGAAGAGCGCCAGACTGGGAATGGTCTGCACGATGTTCGCCACGCCGATTACGGGTTTGCTCAGCGCCCGCCGCCGCGTGAGCAGAATCCCCAGGGGCAGGCCCGCCGCTATTGCCAGCAGCATGGAGATTCCCACCAGCCACAAGTGCTCGAGCGTGAGCTGAAGGATTTGGCCCTGGTTCTTAATGAAGAAGTTAAGGGTATCCATTCCGCGGCCTCGATTCACAGATTCGCGTCGCCATCGCCCGCACGGAATGCCGCAACGTAGGCGGCCGCGATGGGGTCAGGAGCGTGCAGGAATTCGCCGGGCGTGAAGATGCCCACCAGCCTCCCCGATTCCAGAAGCGCGATGCGCGTGCCCAGCAGTAAGGCCTCCCGCACGTCGTGGGTCACAAAGATAATGGTTTTATGGAGGCGCTTCTGGAGCGCTTGAAACTCGCGTTGGATTTCCGCCCGGGTCAAAGGGTCGAGCGCCCCGAAGGGCTCGTCCATCAGCAGGACCGGCGGGTCACCCGCCAGTGCCCGCGCCACTCCTACGCGCTGTCGCTGGCCGCCGGAAAGCTCGCGCGGATAGCGTAAAAGAAACTGACCGGGGGACAACCCGACCAGTTCCAGCATCTCGCACACCCTGGCGTGAATTTTCTCCGGCGGCCAGCATTCCAATTGCGGCACCAAGCCAACGTTTCGTTCCACCGTGAAGTGCGGGAAGAGCCCCGCTTCCTGAATGACATAACCGATGCTTCGGCGCAGGCGAATGGCATCCCATTCCAGGGTCGAGCCCCCTTCGACGAGTATTTCACCGGCGCTCGGTTCCAGCAGACGGTTGATGAGCTTGAGCGTTGTGGTTTTGCCGGACCCGCTGCGGCCGAGGAGCACGAGGGTTTCGCCCCGGCGCACCGTCAGGCTCAGGTCCGAAACGAGCTGGTGCGCATTCGCCGCGCGACAACACACGTTGCGGAACTCAATGACGGTTTCTGGCGGTTCGTTCATGGGAGTGCCCGCGTGAAAAGCAGCAAGTGTCCTGAGTCAGAAGTTCGTTGATAAAGCCTATGCCCTGCGCGCGACCGTTCCGCAGCCCCGTCAGGGGCGAAAGAAAGTAGCCCATGGCGTAAGCCATGGGTAAGGGAGCGGTCCCTCACCCCCATCCCCTCTCCCGCCCGCGCGGGAGAGGGGTGCCGGAGGCGGGGTGAGGGTTCGTTTCCCCACGGCTTACGCCGTGGGCTACCTTCTTGCGCCCGCTCCGCGGGCTGAATTCATAAGCGAACTTCTGACTCAGGACACTAGCTTTTCCTTGCCAATAGGAAACGAGCCGCGGACCTACCAAACAGGTCCGCGCTACCCGTGCTAATCGATGAGATCGGGAAGCAACACCAGGGTTAGACGGCAACGAACAGGTTCTCGGCGAATGCCCATTCATCGTCCACCCATTGTGCCACGCATTCGAACCCGGTGCGTTCAGCCATCTCCGGCGCCTCGTGCCGGCCATATTTATGGCAACTCTCGGTCCAAATGGTTTCATCGCGCTGGAACGTCGTACGGAAAGTAGCCCCTTCGATGGAGACGGTCTGGGATTCAATCGAGCGGACATGCATCTCGAGGCGCCGGTCCCGGGCGTTGTAGAGCGCCACGTGCTCAAATCGGGCGAGATCGAAGTCACCTCCGAGCTCCCGGTTGATGCGGGCCAGCAGGTTGCGATTGAAAACCGCCGTCACGCCGAGCGCGTCGTCGTAGGCGGGAATAAGTTGGGCCAGGGGTTTTTCCAAATCCGTCCCGAGCAGTAGCGCATCGCCCGGCTCGAGCTCTTCGCGAATCTTACGCAGGAAATCCTCACCCGGGGCACGATCAAAGTTGCCGATCGAGCTTCCCAGGAAAAGCACCACGACTCCGTCGCCGGGTCGGCGGCGAGCCACCGCCCGGCTCAGGCCATCGAGGTACTCGGTCTCGAATCCCAGAATGCTGACTTGGGGCAAATCATCGAGTTCGCGTTCACAGCTTACCAGAGCCGTCGAGGAGATCTCAATGGGGCAGTACGTCGTCGACTGATGGTGGGCCAGGGCTTCCAGCAACCAGCGCGTCTTCCGGCCGTTGCCGCTGCCGAGTTCCACGACCATCCCATGCGCAGTGAGTTGCTCCGCAATGGCCCCGGAGCTTCGCCGCAGAATCCTTTCCTCCGCTCTGGTGAGTCCGTATTCTGGAAGCCTGGTGATCACTTCAAACAGGGCGGAGCCCACGTCGTCGTACAGGTACTTGGACGGTAACTCCTTCTGCCCGGCTCGTCCCAACCCCTCCCGCACGTCTTCCGCGAATAAGTTGACAGCCTGGATTGCGCCACCACGGATCAGCATATCGGCTCCCTGCAATTGCTCACACAGCGGAAGGATGCGTAAACGAACGGATAGTGCGGCTGGAACCAATTGCGGAACGAACGCCGCAGCATACAAGCCGCAGTGCGCGGCGAGGCGCCTTTCATCACATAGTGCTTACCGTCAAAGAAGTTCGCCGAGTAGCCGCGGTAAAAGGGAAAAGGTTCAAATCCTGGAAAGGGCGCGAAGTGCGAGGAGGTCCATTCCCAACCGTTGCCGAGAATATCATCCACTCCAAAAGCGCTCCGGCCGCCGGGATGGCTCCCCAGTGCCACCGGATCCCACCGCTGGAAGTCGAAGTTGCCGCGCCCAACCTCGGGAGGCGCGTCACCCCAGGGATACTCGCGCTCCACGCCTTCCGGCGTCCCGTAAGCGGCGCAATGGAACTGAGCCTCGGTGGGAAGATCCTTGTCCACGAATCGCGCGTAAGCTGAAGCCTCCGCATGGCTCACATAAACCGGCCAGTCGAGCGGCAGTGGCACCGCCTCGAACATGGCTTGGTAGAACCACTGGCCTTGGCGCTCGTGCCAAAAACGTGGATGCCGTATGTTCTGTTCCTTGATCCAGGCCCAGCCCGAGTCGCTCCAGAAGCGCGGATGGTCGTATCCGCCTTCGCGCACAAACCTGAGAAACTCGCCGTTCGTGACCTTATGGGCGTCGATCGCGAAGGCCGGCACTTCCACCGCATGCTCTTCAAACTCGTTGTCCCAGCCGAATGATTCCCGTCCTCGCGGTATCCCCAGCGTCGCAGTTCCCGCCGGGATATCGATCATCCTCGCAAGGATCGGCGGGCCGGCTTCGGAGGACGCCAGGGGACAACAGCCCGGCGGCGCAATTTTCTGGTCGATTGGTAACTGGTGCAGCATATATGCCAGAGTTTCTGCGTGCATCAGCCGATGTTCAATCGCCACGTTCAGAGTGACTTCTTCGGGATATTGCCAATGGCTCGTCGAGGCCTGCGAATGGTCTTTGAGAATGTGATTGAGTTCTTCGCGGACGTGAAGGTTATAGGCGTTGACTTCCGCGAGGCGAGGCCAGTCAGAGGGTTGGTCCGACGGAAGGCCGCCGCCCACCGGATCGATGCCGAAGGCGAAGAGGCGATCAAATTCCTGGTGAGCAGGTCCGAGTCCCAGCGCCTGGCCCGCAATCAAATTCCAGTCGAACGCCTCGAGGTGTCCGATGTAGAAGACAATTCGGTGTCTTTCCGGGATGGGCCGGTCATACAGCGCTTCCGTGCGCACGATTCGAAACAAGTCATCGGTCACCGACCGCGATTCGGCCAGGCGCGCCAAAAGTTGGCTCCGATGGTCAAGTTGGGTTGCCGTCGCATTCATCGGGTGATTCCCCCTTTTCGACTCTAATGTTGCAATGGCGCGTCTTAGCCCCGTCTCGTACCTGCCGCCTAATGTAACTTGATGCTTTAACCTGGATTTTGGTTCAGGCTTCTGTTCGAATTAGGCTGGTGGAGAAGGGCGTAGCGGCGGCTTTATGCCGCCATCGTGGGTTGAAATCATTGTAGATTTGGCGGCGTAAACCCGCCGCTACGTCGCGCCAAACGACTTTTTAATCCGCCTGCCCGGGGAAAAACCGCTTCGTGTTGCCGCGGCTTCTCGCCCGGATTTCTCACCACGTTTAAACGTCTTTTGGGATTACCGGAAGGGCGGGCGAGCGCATTACTGGCGGCATACGGTGCGAAGCTCGGGAGCAGGAGTCCCTCATTGCGTGCGGAGCGAAGCTTTGGAGTGCGCGCAGCTTGCTGCCGCTTTTGCCCCAGCCAGCTTGCTGGCTGGGACACGTGCCTGCGCGGGAAGAAAGCGAACAAAGAGCGGAGCGGCGGTTGAAATCCCCGCAAGCAAGCTTGCGGGAAGGAAAGCGGCAGCAAGCTGCACGCACTCCAAAGTTTTGCAATCTGTCCGGGGTAAGGGCGCGGTAATTATCGGCAAAACCTTGTAACGGCGGGGTTAACCCCCGGCGCTGCCTCCGAAAACCTTCGACAGCCTCACGGCCATTTCAGGAGAAATCCCCGCGCTTCTCGTTTACGAGTTCCGACAGGGTGGTGCGCGTGACTCCGAGCGCGGCGGCGGCCGTGATCGTCAAGCCCAAAGGCTCAATACACTGGCGCCGCACCCCGGGCCGAAGTCTATCTTGTATTCCCATACGCTAGCAGGATGCTGAAAAACTCGGCTTTTGACTTGCTTCATGATACTTAATTGTGGTATCTAATCCTCCAGAGTAATCCTAAGGAGGATATCAGAT
>Ga0209039_10000298_pt1 | contig 48183 bp, 38 predicted proteins | sample BogFormECP12_OM1_FD_188238 | JGI IMG/M metagenome (GOLD analysis project Ga0209039, IMG submission 188238) | Bog forest soil microbial communities from Calvert Island, British Columbia, Canada - ECP12_OM1 (SPAdes) (version 2) | ecosystem: Environmental > Aquatic > Freshwater > Wetlands > Bog ...
AGTTGTTGAAATCCTCCACGATATACGAAACCAGGACTGCCGACGATTGCTTGCTCGTGCTTCCGTTGATGTCTTGCATCCACAACGTTACCGTGTAGGTTCCAGGCGTGCTATACACGTGCGCACCGTTCTCGGTCGTGCAATTGGTGGCATTGCTCGCATCGCCGAAATTCCATTGATACGTGCATGATCCTGCCCCGTTGCTCCCCACGTGTGTCGTCCTCAACGTCGCACCAACTTGTATCGGATTGCTGCTCATCGTAAACGCTGAACTCAGTAAATTCAACAGCGTCGCATTCACTTCCGTCGAATTCGTTCCCGTGCCCATGATGTTCACCGCCGCAACTTTAAAGTAATAGGTCTGACCGTTGGTCAATCCCGTCCCGGTATAAGTCAACACGTTCCCGATTGTCGCAAGTAATGCCTCGCTACCTGACGTCGTGCCTTGGTAAATGGTGTAACCCGTGATCGGGGAACCCCCATTGCTCGCCGGCGCCGCCCAATTCAACACTACCTGGCCATTGCCCGCAGCTGCTGATACTGACTGCGGCGCGGTTGGCACGGTTGGCTGCGTCCAGCTTGTCGCCAAGTTGTCCACATAGGTAGTGGTCATAGTTGTCGAGCCGGTATACAAGCACATTTCCTTGATCGGCCCCGTCCAATTTTGATTATTTGAATAAGCCTGCGTCCATGTCGTGCCGCCATCGATCGATATCCGAGACGTCGATGCCGAGAGACATTGTATCACGACGGTATACTTCGTATTCAGCGACCACATTAAGCCGGTGCCAAGCACTTTCCCCGCCGTATCGACCACGAAACTACCGTTAGCATTACATTGGTACCATACGTTCGAACTCGCGGGGTACCCAAGACCTTGATACAAGGTAAACGTGTTCAGATAACCGGAAGTCATGTACAAGTCGAATGCAAGCCAGTATTGATTACTCGTGCTCGGTGTTTGCGGGCTGGGCGTGTCGTACTCCGGGCATGCATAAACCCAATCCGAGGCGCTTGCATCGTAGAGTCGTCCTGAATTTCCCGACGAGATGACCGTGCTCGAGCCCTGGAACGTGGAACCGCCATAATTCGATGCAGTTACCCAATGCACGTGCTCGCCGCTCGCCTCTCCTGAGATCGCTTGTCCATTCGCCCAGTTATTGAAATCTTCGACATAGCTGGATATCGAAATTCCATTGCTGTGCGGGGATTGCAGTGCTGCTCTTTGTTCAAGGGTTGAATTAGTGGTTGGATTTTTAGCAAAAACCGAACCAAGAATGGAAGCCAAGAACATGACCATGAAAACTAGCACTGCACCATTTCGAACTAAGTTTTGGTTATTTTTTCTCATCTTACTTCCCTTTATTTTTTTGATTCTTTTTATCGAGATATGTTATCTTATTTTTCAACATGGAATATTTCTACAAAACAATTAAAATAGGGTTAAAATGATATTTTACCCAATCACGTCCAATTCTGGCAAGTGGAATATATTCACCAACGAATTATCCAGTAAAAAGAGGGTTTGTTGGGTCACTATCGTAAACAAAAGGTATTTGCTTCTTCCCGATGGTTCGCGACTCATTCGGCGATTTTGCGGCGAGCTATGCCCGCATTGCATACCATGACGATGCCCGCGATGGCCACGATGATGATCGGGCACGTTGCTGCCATTAATGGTATGGTTTGCAACCATTGAAATGATGGTGCTATCTGGGCTGCGATGATCAAATTGGACGTGGTATTTGACCCGCCCGCTACCCACAAGGACCCATTGTCGAGCGTGTATAGCGACGGCCACACGGAGGGACAATCCACCGCGTGCACGGGCAAGGATATGGCCACTCCATCGCTGCTCACGCCAACGAGCCCGAGTACCTCTTTGGGTGTTTCAAAATCATGCCGGTACGACACGGCATAGCCATCCTTCCACCGTGCAATGAACGGGGCGACGGAATTATCATTCGTCACTACCCGGCGCCATTCCGAGACCACGCCAGCACTTAACGAAACAGTGATGCGAACGGCGGCTATGCTGCTTGGCTGTCCTCTGGGAAATGACTCGAACGTGACGATGAATGATTTTGACATGGCTGTTTCATCGACGAGCACCGCCGATGCCATGCCATCCTTGTAGTGGATGTTCTTGCCATCGATATCATTCGAAACGACGCCTGCATCGCTCGAGACGAACCCGGTGCCGTTCCATGTCATCCATTTCACGTCGATTTGCTGGTTAACCGCGAAGCCTTCTTGCGTGAAATAATATCCGCCATCATCGATCGGACGGGATGCATTGAACGAGGTCTGGTTCGAGAAGAAGAGCAAGAATCGTCCCGTTGCATCGTCAAATGATGCAATGTACGGCTCCCAGACTCCTATCAGATCATTCGCTTGAACGATGGGGCCGACAAGCCCGTGCTGGATGACCCATGCCCCGGTGTTTTGCCATTGAGTGTCGTTGGCATAGGCAATACCGATCCCTGCGCCATTGCCATATCCGTTGTAATTGAACACGCACATGACGCGGCGTGCCACCGGGTCATGGAGGAGCATGGGCCGATCGCCGCCTGGTATGATGGTTTTCGGGGGATTGACCACGCCCGTCGTGAGGTTCACGCCACCCAGCACGACGCTGCCGTTGAAATACGCCACGAGCAATGCGTTCCCGAGTTGCAGCATCCGCGGGTACCATCCGGTCGTGAAAACATGTTGATGCTGGACCACGCTAGCGGGTATCCCGGGATTTGACGTTCCACGCGCCACGGGGCAACACGTGAACGCGGCAAGAAATATCATGAACGCCAGCGTGATCGGTTTCTTCATTCGCATGGTAACGATTCACTGCACCAGATCGACGAGGGATGCAAGACCCAGGTAAGACCTTGGTTTTTATCTTATTAGAGGTATTAGGTTCTTGCTATGATCCCGAAAATCGACCTCGAGACATTGCAGCTCTCCCGCATGCTGTGCGGCACGAACCAGTTCGTCGGCATCAGTCACACGTTTGGCTTCCACCGCGTGCTCGACCCGGGGCTCGTGCACCGCTCCCCGTTCAGCACGTTCTACTACATGCACAAGTTCAAGGACGTCCGAAATATTGCCGAGATCATGATCTATCTCGCCCAAGAGCACGGCATCAATGCGTGCGTCTCATCCCCGCGAGAAAGCATTTATGATGCTATCCAGCTCACTGAAAAGGAAACCGGCACCAAATTTCACTGGTTATGCACGCCGAGCGGTCGTCACACGGTACCTGGCCTGGCGTCCGACATCATGGTGCAAATCAAGTGGTGTGCCGACCATGGCGTCTCGGTCTGCATGCCGCATCGCGACTATACCGACAAGCACCTTGACATCAAGAAAAACGTCATCGACGGGTATCCAGAAATCGCCGCGCGCATCCGGGACGCGGGAATGATACCAGGATTGTCATCGCATTACGTCGAAACCATCAAGGCGGTCGAGGACAACCAGTACGACGCGCCGGTCATCATCCAGCCGCTCAACATGCTCGGCTTCCAATCTAATACGGAACCTGAAATACTGGAAACACGTATTAAAGAAACTAACTTGCAAATCATCAACATCAAGCCCATGGCAGCGGGTCGCCTCCGGCCAACTGATGGGATCGAATATTGCTTGCAGCGCCTCAAGCCGAATGATTTCATCGCCGTGGGATTCGGCGATATCGAGTATGCAAAAGAAGATGCCAAGATCGTGGAAGAATTGATGACTGCAGTAGCGAATAGGTATTAGGGATTCCCTTTTTTGGCCCATAATCTTTAAATTGCATGTTCACTCTTTTTTCTAGAGTTCGTGAAAATCCCTTCGTGTTGCTTAATGCCGAACTTCAGGACCGTTTCATGGCCTTGGCGCGGGTAAGCCCCGGCAGCCAAGCTCTTTACAATGTTACTGCGAGTTTTGGTGCCACTTTATTTTGCATCGATGCCGTCGATGATAATTACTGTTTAGCATATTTTGTTGCGTTGCTTCGACGTGCTTGATGCTAATTCTTGAATATTTTTCTCATAATGCTATCCTGAAATGCTTATTTTCAGGATCAGCACGCGATCAGTACTATCTTGAAATTTCATACAAAAACTGAACAAAAGATGGATGAAACATGGAAGATGAAGCGATAAAATTCGGGATCAAGGAAGCCCTCAATCTAAAGGTCGTGGATCATGCGGCGCTCGATGCATCTCAAGCCTATGTAGCGATGCACGAAATCATGGATGGCACTGCAACCCCGGCCCAGATCGGCGCTTTTCTCGTCGCGCTCAAGATCCAAGAGCCAACCATCGAGGAAATCAGTTCCTTTGCCAGGTGCATGAAGGATTTTGCATCGATTATCACTCCCTCGACAACGGATCCAGTCGTCGACACGTGTGGAACGGGCGGCGACGTGCTGAAAACGATCAACATCAGCACGTTGAGTGCCCTCGTCACTGCGGGTGCAGGCATTGTCGTCGCGAAGCATGGCAACCGCGGCGTAACGTCGTCATGTGGCAGTGCCGATGTATTGGAGCAAGCCGGCGTGAACATCATGGCATCGCCCGCCGTGGTGGAACGATCCATCAACGATTGCGGGATCGGGTTCATGTTCGCGCCGGTTTTCCATCCGGCCATGAAGAACGTGGTTGGCCCGCGCAAGGAAGTTGGCCTGCGCACGGTATTCAACGTGCTGGGGCCGCTCACGAACCCGGCCAATGCCAGCGGCCAGGTGCTCGGCGTGTATGATGAAAGCATCGCAAGCACGATGGCAAAGGTGCTGGTCGAACTTGGCGTGCAAAGGTTTTTCATCGTGCATAACGAGTATGGTGCAGATGAAGTGTTGCCCTCAGGAAAGAACCATGTCTTGGAACGTAATGGCAGAGCGGTCGAGTCTCGCGTGCTCGTTGCCGAGGATTTCGGCATTGATCCGGCTAGTGTTGAGGATTTGCAAGTCGGAACGTCCAAGGAGGATATCACGCACGCATTCGTGAGGGTTTTGAAGGGCAATGGGCCAAAAGCGCTAACCGATGCCGTGATCATGAACAGCGCGCTAGCCATCGTGATCGGTGGAAAAACGACAGATTTGCAGGTTGCCGCCAGTCTCGCGAGGGAATCACTCGAAACAGGTGCTGCCATCGAGAAATTAAGGGCCCTAGTCATGGCATCAGGTGGCAATATCGAACAATATGACCGATTCATGGAAATGTGACCATTAATGGACGCCACGTTCGATACCATTGTCGCGAGCCGGCCAGCGACGTTCAAGGCTCAAGCTGCAAGGTCTTACAAGGCGTGCAGCAGGGACGAACGGCCGAGCTTGATTGCGACAATTGAAAGCAAGAAGAACGAACAGATTTGTGGCATCATCGCTGAAATAAAGAAAAAATCGCCGAGTCATGGGCCGTTCTCTATCACTAACGTGGTGGAACGTGCTCGTGTTTACGATGCAGCAGGGGTCCAAGGCATCTCCGTGTTGACCGAGCCATCGCACTTCAACGGTAGCTTTGATGACTTGCAAAGCGTCGTTAATAGCACGATGGTCCCGGTGCTGTGCAAGGACTTCGTCATCACGAGAAAGCAACTTGAATTGGCCAACCAGCTCGGGGCAAGCGCGGTGCTCATGATCGTGAAGATACGATCCTCGTTATCCTTAATAAAATCGTGCCTGGGCCTCGGCATGGAACCGTTACTGGAGATTCACGATCAAGAGGATCTCGATACCGTCGCGCCCATCGTGAAAGCCGATCCACGGGTGAGGCTCGTTGGTATCAACAACCGCGACCTGGCAACGATGGAAATTGACCTCGGTACCTCGGACAGGCTCATTCCGGAAGCGCGGGATGCACTCGGAGAAGATACAATCATCATCAGCGAGAGCGGCATCGAAACAACAAGCGACGTGCAGCGTCTCGTGAAGGCAGGTGCCGATGCTATCTTGATCGGCACGATGTTCATGGAAAGACCAGTACAAGATGTGAATGCTCTCATCCAGGAGTTACGAACCGTGTGCGTGCAGGGTGCATGAGATGGTCGAGATCAAGATATGCGGCATCAAGAATGATGCCACGGCCCGCGTTGCCATCGAATGCGGGGCAAGCTATGCGGGAATCGTGATCGGCACTCCGGACTCCCCGAGAAATGTCACGAGCTATAAGGCGGCCAATCTTTTGCACGTGATGCATGATGAAATCAAGACCGTGCTGGTGATCAAGGAATTGACTCGGGAGCTCGTAACGATCGTCATAAATCTCGGACCTGATTACGTGCAAATCCACAAGGCAGCTGCACAGGAGTACATCGATCGATTGCACGAACACCTCGCAGGTGGCATCATCTTCGGTATCACGCCGTCCATCAGCGATGTGGCCCTGGGGGAATTGGCACGCGTAACAAAAAACCAGGACTTGTTCCTCGTGGACGGTAGCATGGGCAATGACAAGGCAATTGATCATAATGCGCTGTTAGCACTGACCGACCGCGTGAAAGAGCATTTGCACCTGCGCTTGAGCGATCTTCTTGTCGCAGGTGGGTTTAATCATGAAAACGTCGCTACTTTTTTGCGGCGATTCGTGCCACGGGGAATAGATGCAAGCTCTGGCCTTGAATCTGCGCCAGGCGTGAAAGATCCGGCGCTGATCAAGGCATTTTGTGCCGCTATCAAGGCGGCGTGTCCAGACGATTATTGATCATTTGAAGTTGAAGACAACATGGAAAAACTAGATTATTATGGAAAATATCCCACGGATGACGGGCGTTTCGGGATTTATGGCGGGGCTTACGTCCCGGAAACGCTGGTGCCCGCCATCAACGAGTTGAAAGAAGCCTATGCACGGTTCAAGGAGGACCCTGAATTTATATCCGAATTGGACCGGCTGCGGAAGGATTATGCTGGCCGGCCAACCCCGTTAACGTTCGCGACCAACTTGAGCAAGGCACTAGGATGCAAGATATACTTGAAACGGGAGGATCTGCTGCATGGCGGTGCTCACAAGCTTAACAACACCCTGGGCCAGGCACTGCTGGCAAGATTGATGGGAAAGCAAAAACTCATCGCGGAAACAGGTGCTGGACAGCATGGTTTTGCCACCGCGATTGTTGGGGCCTATTTTGGTATGGAAACGAAGATATTCATGGGGGCGGTCGACATCGAGCGACAAGCCTACAACGTGAACCGCATGCGCATCCTCGGCGCCGAGATCGTGCCCGTGAACGCAGGTTCCAGGACGCTCAAGGAAGCAACATCGGAAGCTTTGCGCTATTGGACCTCGCACGTGGCCGACACACATTACCTCATCGGCAGCGTTGTTGGACCGCACCCGTATCCCATGATCGTGAGGGACATGCAACGCGTCATTGGTCGAGAGATCAAGGAGCAAGTCATGGCAATCGAAGGAAAGTTGCCGCGAGGCGTCGTTGCTTGTGTCGGTGGCGGCTCCAATGCCATGGGTGCATTTTACGATCTCATCGAGGACCCGGAGGTCGAGTTGTGGGGCGTCGAAGCAGCTGGCGAGGGTATCGACACGGGCAAGCACGCGGCATCGTTAAACAAGGGCACAGAAGGTATATTACACGGGGCGTATCAACTCCTGCTCCAGGATCACGAACGAAACGTCTTGGAAACCCATTCCATCTCCGCGGGATTGGATTATCCTGGCGTTGGCCCAGAGCTGTGCCATCTCAAGGATATTGGTAGATTATCGCTTGCTTCTGCGATGGATGCCGAGGCACTCGATGCTTTTTTTCAGCTATCCCGGTCCGAGGGCATCATTCCCGCCCTGGAATCAAGCCACGCGGTTGCATTTGCCAACAAGCTTGCCAAGGAATACTCGGAGGACGACGTCATGGTCATCAACATCTCGGGCAGTGGCGGGAAAGACATGGACATCGTCATGAAAGAACGGGGGCTTGAGGGATGATGAATCGCCTCGACACAGCATTCGAGAAGATGCGTGAAGCGGGCGAGAAGGCATTCATCCCGTTCCTCGTTGCTGGCGATCCCGATCCTGCCACGTTCTCGCGACTCGTTGAACGCATCGAGCCCCACGCGGACATCATCGAGCTCGGTATACCCTACACGGATCCAATTGCCGATGGTCCCGTCATCCAGGCAGCGGATGCGAGGGCATTGGGATCGGGCACGACGTTTTCGAAGGCTCTTGACCTGATCGCGCACGTGCGCGAAGGCACGGATAAGCCCATCGTCATTCTGACTTATGCCAACGTGATAGGGGTCGACACTGGCATGATGGCCGCCACGCTCGCCCGGTTTTCTGTTGCTGGCGTCGATGGAATCATCGTCGCGGATGTGCCGATAGAAGAAGCACGGCAGTTGATTCCCGAAATGGAACAAGCTGGTATGGCACTCATCTCCCTCGTTGCGCCCACGACGACCGACGAGCGCCTCGCGATGATCGTGAAGAATGCCAAGGGTTTCTTATATCTCGTCGCTGTCAAGGGCGTGACAGGAGCCCGGGCCATGATCCTCGATGAAACCACAACCTTGATCCAGCGCGTCGTGAAAGTTCTTGGAAAGACTAGAAACATCCCCGTGTGCGTCGGCTTCGGCATATCCAAGCCTGAGCATGTCCAGGAAATCATCAAGCTCGGTGGGGATGGTGTCATCGTCGGCTCGGCGATCATCGACATCATCGGCCAGAACTTGGGGGATCCGGACACGATGATCGAGTTGGTCGAAGCGTACGTGACCACGTTGAAGGATGCAACTAGGACGACGTGAAATAACAGCCATATGGTGAAATAAAATGGAATTAAACATCAACATCCAAAAATTAGGAAATTTAACCGATATCTTTGAATTCTACAAATACATGAACGCGAATCTCGAGTCAAGAAACCACGTCTTGCTGGAATCCGTTGCCGACGATTCCCGGCAGATGCTGTTTAGTTTCATCGGCGTCAACCCAGACATGATCCTGGAAATCTCGGGGGAGAATCTTGAGGTGCGTGACGTGATTTCCGAATCAGGCGATCGATTCAAGGACATGCTCGAGAACAAGGAACCGGACATGGATGAATTCGAGATGCCTTTCGAGGATGACGTGCCCATGAACATCGTTGCCTTGGACAAGTTAAAAACAATCTTTCCGATCACGAGATCTGCATTGCCCGAGCTCTTCCCCCGCAAGGTGTTTTCTGGCGGCTTGCTTGGTTATATCGGTTATGACGTGGTTGCGCCTTATGTCGGCTATACCCCGTCATCGAGCAGTCGCGAGATGTTCCCCGATGCGCTTCTCGGCTTTTTCACTACCGTGCTCGCGTTCTCGCACTCGACCAAGACCCTGTACCAGATCACCAATACCTCGGGAGAATATACTCCGGATCCCGAGATTTACAACTTGTTTCTGGCGTTCAAGGCAAATGACGACGATGGCGGGCTCCGGGTCAAGATACCGGCGTTCAACAAGCCCGATCTCCTCAAGCAAGATACCGGGTTTGAATCGAACACGAGCAAGGATCGATGGGCCACCATGATCAACGAGACCAAGGAACACCTGGCGGCCGGGGATATCATGCAAGCCGTGATTTCCCGGAAATTGATAAATGACACAGCGATCGATTCGCTAGAAGTCTACCAGGCATTGCGTATCCTGAATCCGTCGGCGTACATGTTCTACCTCAATTTCAATGGCACCAAGGGTGGTGACATTCATTTCATCGGCAGCAGCCCCGAGGCGTTGATCACCAAGAGCCAGACGACGCTCGAGACCGTGCCGATCGCTGGCACGAGACGACGCGGGCGAGATGCCAGGGATGAAGAAGCCATGGCAAACGAATTGCTCCATAGCGAGAAGGAGCTGGCCGAGCATGTTATGCTCGTCGACTTGGCACGAAATGATCTCGCCCGGGTGAGCATGCCCGGTACCGTGGACACCTATGAGCTATTCAAGCTCAAGAAGTTTCCGAACATCATGCATATCATCAGCAAGGTCCGGGCAACGTCATACAAGAACCCGTTTGACATCCTGAAGGCCATGTTTCCTGCTGGTACCGTGACTGGTGCACCGAAAAAGCGCGCTATGGAGATCATCCACGATCTTGAAACCGAGGATCGCGGGCCATATGCAGGTTGCGTGGGGTACGTGAGCTTCGCCGGCGACATGGACATGGCCATCAGCATTCGCACGATGTTCAACAAGGATGATCGCTTCATCGCCCAAGCCGGTGCAGGCATCGTCGTGGACTCCAAGCCCGACGAAGAATACTTGGAAACGGAGAACAAGATGAAAGGTATTCTTTCAACCATCAACCTCGCGACCATGATTCGCGAGGAAAATAGCTAGGGGGGATGCAGCATGGTGGAAATTGCAAGGCAAATCGAGAACCAAGCCCCGTTCGTGGCGGGGAAGCAGAAGGTCTTGTTCATCAACAACCAAGACTCGTTCGTGTATAACCTGGTGAATTACATCTGCACGGTGTCGGAAGCCAAGGTAAAAGTCGTTACCAACGACATCTCGCTCGCGGCGGTAAGGGCATATGAACCGGATAAAATCTTCATCAGCCCTGGCCCCGGCCATCCAAAATACGAGACCGCAAACGTGATCCCGATCATCCGGGAATTTTCCCAGGACGTCCCCATTTTCGGCGTGTGCCTTGGTCACCAAGCGATTTGCGAGGCCTTTGGCACGGATGATGCCACGGAATACGTTGGCCGGGCGAACGTTGGCCCGAAACATGGCAAGATATCGAAAATCTTCCATGACGGTGAAGGGGTTTTCAAGGACATTCCGAATCCTACGAGCGTCGTTCGATACCACTCTCTCGCGGCCAAGTCGGACATCTTGCCAAGGGATCTTCGCATCACGGCCATGGCGAGTGACGGCACCATCATGGCGGTCCGACACGTGAAAAACGAGACGTACGGGGTTCAATTCCATCCTGAATCCATCGTGATGCGCCCGCACGGCATAATCATGATCGCAAACTTCCTACGCATCAATATCGATTAATCAAGTAAGAAAGATGGAATTTAGTATAAATAAATGTAAAATATTCTCTTTTTTCAGAAAATGAACTAATAAATCTTGATTCATTGCACGGGAACTTTGATCACGAATTTTTTAACCGGTTCAACGGGTCCCGCGTACGAGGGTTGCACGGTCGCTGGTGAAAGGCAAGGAATGTGCCAGTCCGATGGCCACAGGATAGCAAACATGCTTTCCTTGAGTAAAACAGATGTTGAATTCGCGACCGGATTTTCCACCTCGAAAAATTCGATGTCCTTCTCGTCGGAATAAGCCTCGAATTCGGGAACGTCCATGGGTTTGCTGCAGAGGATGACTTCCGTGCCCTGCACGACGTACTGGATGTCGATGAACTTGTGGTGGTTCTCGAAATGGAGGCCTTCGAGGTCTTTCCAATCGTAACTCTGCACGAGGGCGCGCATGTTGGTTTTTTTATCAAGGACGATGGTGCCATCTTCGGGCGGATCATCCTTGTTTTTCGCGATCCATGTAAATGCCGTGGTAAATGCCGGCGGCAGCGTGATTTTCAACGATTTCCATTGCGCGATGGTGTCGACAATCATCTTACATCACGCGGGGGATCGCCCCGTGCCATGTAAAACTTGTGATTCAACCACGTCAAGACGAATTCAAAATGGTGGTAGATAAAGGTCTGGAGGAAACTCGGGATGAAATATTGGACGAAAAGGGTCTTCTTGGATCGCTCGACGCTCGCAGGCGAGATGTAGTTCGCTTGAATTTTCTGCAGCGCGGAAGGAAGGGGCGGTATCGATCCAGGCAGCAGCGAATAGGACACGGGTAGGTTTTGGGCGTTGATCTGGAAATACTTGATGCGATCGACAGGATAGCCGAGTATCTCGGCGCAATACTTGTCGCATGAGAGCATGTCGCGGGCAAAGATGATGCGATCGAAATCGAACGGGATTGCGAAGTGTGGCCCGAGGCCTGCGCCGAGCTGGCGCGTGCCAACGATAGACAAGGCGGGCTTCATGATGCGAGATGCCGCGGCGATCACGTGATCGATGAGCTCGTAGGAGCGGTGATACCGGCTTTTCTTGTGCATGGAAATCGCACCATACATGTTTTTCTGGGCACATGTGATGCCGCATTCCCAGTGGTGCTTCGGTGGCGGAAAGCTGATGATCTTGACATTTGGCTTCAGCAACAATAATGGAAGATCGATGCGCTTGTGCAAGCCACGAGCTGCAAAGCTTACACGGGGAATTTCCGATAAATTAACGAAAGGTACTTTCTGTTCCCGGAGCAAGTTGCCATAGCCCCTGATGTCCATCAATTGCGGCGTGATCGTGTGGCCGCGCATGTTCGCCTCGCACACGAATGGGCGCGTGCCGGCGTCGCGCAGCCACGTGACGAGGCCCTCCACGAGGTCCGGATCCGTGTAAGTGGGCAAGACGCCGTGAATCCCGCCGCCGATGTTGACCTTGATGGCGACGAGATCGCCTGGCCGGAAAATCTCCCGGGCGCCGATACGGTCCATGCCCGTTGCAATGCTTGCCGCGGAATCTTGCCCGATTAGCTGGATGAACACGCGATTATCGCCGGTGTAGACCTTATGCGGTTTTTCAATGCCACGGCATGCACCATTTTCCTTGTAGACCTGGAACCGGTCATTATCGATGAGGATGTTCTTGATACGCGGTCGCCTGTTCATTTGAGTAAGATCATGTCACCTTCGCCAGCGGGAATCGTGCACGTGATGCCTCGCGCATCCTTGCGCACGGCCGTTCCCTGGAACATGCTTTGCACCGTGGTTATCCCGTTCATGTCCACTTTCGCGGGATCGATCGACAGGTGCACTTGTTCAAGCGCCGTTTTCCCGAGGTTCACGACGCCAGCAAGGTACTCGTTCCCATCTCGCAACAACGTGCACAGCACGCCCTTGGTTTTCGTGAAAATTGGCGAGGTGATGCCGAGGGTTGCCATGAACGGGTGGATCGATTCGGCCGTGAGATCGAAGCCCGCGACCGCGATCTTGCCGTCGCCCACGGGGACGATATACCCCGCGTTGCGATGCTGGACGTGGAATGGCGTCGCGCCGTCCAGTCGCGAGATGTCGTAATCGGCCAGGCACGGCGTCTCGGTCGAGAACACGGCGGGCGTTGCTTCCCGGTCGCTTTCCCCGAGCTGGATCATGACCGGGCCGGAATGGCGATCGATAGCACGCGGCGTGACCAGGATATCCGAAAACGTGTCGATGGTTTCGCCCTCGATCGTCTTGATGGGATAATTGTACGAGAATACCAGCGTGCCGCCGGCCTTGGCATGCTGTAGCATTTCCTCGGCCGCGGCCTTTTCATAAAAATCGTGCGCGGCGTAGATGATGACCGGCTTGTCGTGATTGAATCTGGCACCGGGGTAGAACAAATCGAATTGCATGTTGCCATAGAGCAATGTCCTATACATCTGGTTAAAGGTAGTGTCTTTGTCAAAAATCTCGCCAGTGGAATATGGCTCGGTTGGATCAGGCTTTATTGCGAAAGCATGGGGTCGCCACCACACCAAGTTGGCATCGGACACGATGCCATTAGCGAATCGCGGGTAATCCAATGCATTATACGTGCCACAAATACGCTTGAATGCTTTATAACTGCTAGGGCTGCCAGGACGACCAACAGCATCGATGGGGCAATTTGCCCAACGATGGCGATCAACGATCATGAAGTAATTGACCCCGTGAAAACCATATGCCATCCAAAGCATTGCCTGGTTCACGTAGGTCGTCTCGGTAACGAGATGCTCGAACGTGCCGCAGCGGAACTCCGCGGCTGCCGTGATCGGCTGGGTCACCTTGAGTAACTTGGCATTGAAAGGGAGCATCACTTGCATCGCCCCTAGGTAATATAAGTCGGTCATACACATGATTTCGCCGAGCTTGGCGGGATCGTGCGGGAAAGGGCCTCCCGTGGAATTCACATAGAAAGGGACGTCGATACCGTTGTCACGGTAGATGCCCGCGATGGTCTCGAAATATTTTTGGCAATACCATTCAATGTACTCGCTCGCGTCGAGGAACGCGATGAAGTCTTTTTTACTCGACGGCACCATGACGGGCTCGACTTCATCCCAATCGGACCACCGCGTGCCATAGCGATGGTTGATCGTGTCGAGATCGTCGTATTTCTCGTGCAAGAAATTGGCATACGAGCCGATCTCGTCGACCTTGCCACCGATGATCTGGCTTTTTTTCTTGATCATGGAAACCTCGTTATCGAGCTGGCACAACACGATCTTCCCGCCATTCGTCGCGAGGTGGGGCTTCAAGACCGCGCAAACTGCCTTCAAGTAATGCTCGGCAAGTTCGAGAAACCGTGGATGCAACCGGTGAAAATGGGCATCGCTTGCTTCCTCGGGTGGCCCGCCAAATTCTGTCTCGGCATAGATATACGGCCCAGGCCGCATCGTGAGCCAGAGCGTGTCGTCCTTGTCGATCATGTCGAGATAACCTGCGAGATCGCGTTGCTGGTCAGTTTCTCCAGTGAAATCGTACCGGATGTCATCGAGCGGCGTGCCGTTCGGCGTGATGCGGTGGAAATCCCATTCGACATAGCTGGCGATGTGCTTGAACCCGAGGTCCTTGATGGACGCGATGATGCGCGGCCAGTAGGCCCGCACGTTCCGCCACGCGTGAAATTCGCCTTGAAGATGCGGAATTTTCAAATCGTCGACCCAGATATAGCCATCATGCACGGAAACGCTTGTCATTGTAGTTTACCTTTCTCAATCAGTAGTTTTTTTCAAGCCGGCCTCGATCAACCGCGCGGGATGATTCGTGATGATGCCGGTTGCACCCCATCGGGCGAGATTCTGGGCAGCCTTCACGGCGTCAACCGTCCATGGGTAGATCTCGAGATTCTTTTCCTTGGCGGTAGCAAAGAACTTCTCCGAACACGTGCCAGAGAAAGGGTTGATGCCATTCGCATTCACCTTCAGGGCCTGGTCGATCATCCCTTTTTGCTCCGAGTTGAGCTTGGCGGCTATGACCTTCGCTGCAAACCCGGCAGGTGTCGTTGGCACCAGAACAGCGGTTTTCATTTCTGGCTGCAATTCCTTTATCTTCGCGAGAATGTCATGCTTGAATGACGAGCAAAGAACGTTGGCTTGAAATTCGTGCTTGTTCACCATGTCGAGCACCCCTTGTTCGATGTCTTGCGCCTTGATCTCGATGTTCAGCAAGACATCATTGTCTTTGCAAAGCAAGATCACGTCCTCGAGTCGCGGAGGATGCTCGCCTTGCCCGGCATCAAGAGCAGCGAAGTTCTCGTAGGTCATGTCCTTGATCAATCCTTTTCCATTGGTGGTTCTATCCACCGCCTCGTCATGCATGACCACGAGCTCGCCATCCTTGGTCGCGTGCACGTCGAGTTCGATCCCATCTACCTTGAGCCCGATGGCCTTGGTGAAGGAGAGCATCGTGTTCTCGGGGAACTTGGCAGCAAAGCCTCTGTGTCCGAAGATCAGCACCATGAAATGACCTCTTGTCGTGCAACGATATAACGTTCCGTGTAGAAATTCATACAGAATGCTCGAAAAAATTCTTTTATCTGGCACGTCTTGGTTTCTCGCCGCTGACCCTCGAAATGCCGGAGAATCGCGAGAACAATGGCAGGCGCCCGATTGGTTCTTGGAGCACGAGCAAAGCCTGGTACCCGTGGTCGTTCCCTCGTCGTGGCAAGTATGCAAAGGATTGGAACGTTACGAGGGAATTTGTTGGTATTTTACCCGGATCTCGCGAACAATATTCGAGAGACTCCTTCCGACGACCAATTATGCCGAGTTACATTTTAACGGCGTGAATTATCTCGCACGGATATGGTTGAATGGCATTGAAATTGGCAGCCATGAGGGCGGTTTCACGCCGTTCTCGTTCCATTTGCCACAACAAGCCCTCAAGCAAGTGCTGGAGCAAGGCCCGGGCGACATGATCCTCGCGGCGCGTGTCGATAACACGCGACGGCACGATCAAGTCCCCGAATTTTCGACGGACTGGTTCCAGTGGGGTGGCATCTACCGGGACGTCTTCATCGACGTGAAGCCCGGTTCCCGCGTCGCCCGTTGCGCGATCATGCCGCATCTCTCATATTCATCGAAAGGGAGGGTTTCGGGAGCATCCATCAACGCTTCAGTGCTCGCGTCGGCCGGTCTCAAGGTCACATGGAAGATCAAGGGTCTCGATGACATCGAGATAGCGACGGGAAATGCAGCCATGCCCATGATGGAATATTCAGAAACGGGGCCACAACTCTTGCCGCTCGTGCTCGACATCTCCATTCCAAAACCGAGGTTATGGTCACCCGGCACGCCCGCGCTGTACGAACTCTTGTTGTTCGACGACGAGGGAGATTTGCTATATTCCTCGCGATTTGGCTTGCGGGAAATCAAGGCATGCGGGCCCGACATCTTGCTCAACGGCACTAAGATATTGCTCAAGGGCGCGTCGCTGCACGAGGAAAAATTCCCGTGGGGCCGTGAATACCCGCCAGCGGATCGCCGAGAGGACATTGCGGCCATGAAAGCGCTGGGCTTCAACTTTCTCAGGACCGCACATTATTCCCACGACGAATCCTTGATCGAGACGTGCGACGAGCTTGGCATGCTCGTTGGTGAAGAGATACCGGTCTATTGGAATGTCGAGTTCCGGAATCCCAAGACGATCCGGCTCGCCGCGCGCATGATGCGGGACTTGATTCACCGGGATTTCAACCACCCGAGCGTGATCTGGTGGTCGGCAGGGAATGAGGTGCCGGTCTCACGTCGCGATTGCGTGCAATTCATGACCACGATCATGAAACTCGCCAAGCGATTGGATCCATCGCGGTTTTCCGTTTTCGTGTCCAAGGCATTTTTGTATGACCCCGCACGTCGATGGTCTGACCTCACCCTGGTCAACGCATATTTCGGCTGGTACTTGTTGACCGAAAGACTATTTTCCTTCGTAGCCGACGTCGTCCACGGCACCACGATGCGCAAGCCGTTCATAATTTCCGAGTTTGGTGCAAACGCCATGCTCGGGTTTGGTCGCCGGGAAGCGGTGGACGTGAAATCGAGCGAGTGGAAGCAAGCATCCATCGTCTCGCACGCGATCAAGACGTTCAATAGCAAGTCATACTTGAGCGGCTGGGTGGAATGGATTTACCGAGATTTCAAGTCGCACATGCGCCTCGGGAAATACGAGCAAGGATACAACAGGAAAGGCCTGGTCGACGAGCATGGTCGCAAGAAACTCCTTGCCTTGTGGATGCCGCGTCTCGTTAACGATCGGCTCAAATATAATGGCAAATCGAGAATTCTAGCCGGAATTCTTCTTGCCAAGCTCGCGTGGTTTCCCCTTGCCTTTGCTGGCATCGTGATGGACGTGATATCCCCACTCGTCATGAAACACATGAACACGGGATATTACGTGTACGAGCCACGCTCATCGTGATCATGACCAGCTATGATTTCTTTTTTTAGTCACAATGAATCCACATGTATCCAAGGTAATCGATATGGAACGATCAAGTAAAGCTAGAAAACCTGTCGGACCAATCGCCTTGATCACCGCGATCGGCGTCATGATTGCCTTTAGTGTCGCCGGCATCGCGAATCCGTTGCTATTCTACTCGCCGGATCGAGCGGCCCAGGTGTCGATGTTAAACACGCCGGATTCCCGGAAGATCTTCACGACATTTTTCTATTGGTACCAGAGCCGCGGGCCGGATTATGCAAATTCTCCCCATGTCGCCGAGTCATGGAGCACCAACCCGTACCCGTCGAAAGTACCCTCGGATCCATCGAAATACCCGGCTGGCTGGCCAGGACCGACGAGTCCGGCTGAAATGGTGCAAAATAACACCGGGACGCAAGGGTGGCACGATTCCGACACGTATCATCCACCGGCCCAAGCGCCATTGTATTACGGGAATGGCGACGTCTTGCCTGGCAGCTTGAAGAATGGCACGATGGAGCACATGGGCTCGTGGTTTGACTGGATGAACATGACGTGGTATGAATGGGAAATCCGCTGCATGATGCGTGCAGGCATCGATGTCTTGATGCCTGATTACTGGTGGAATGGATTCGACAACGCATGGGCTATCAACGGTACGCGAACGCTCGTGCAGGCGTGGTACGATCTTGCCGGCAATCTCCGGCACGAGGGAAAAGCCGCGAATATCACCAGCGCATATGCGCTATTACCAAAGATCGCGCTTTTCTATGACACGACGTGCATGAAACAACTCTACATCGGTCACAACGTGAGCTACAACAACGCTACGTTCAATGCCACGTGGGCTTGGGATCACTTGCCGGGACCCGACTTGAAGCAGGTCTACTGGCAAGAAAAATTCTGGCAAAATATCGACGCGTTCTTGCAGTACATGGACGATCACTGCTCCTTCTATTGGAATAACCGGTACGTCGTTTGGTTGTATTCGGCTGGGTGGTTTTCCGACATTGGCACGAGCGTGCTCCAGTATTGCCGCACCCAATGCCTGCAGAAATACGGCCACTCTATCTACTTTGTTGGCGGTGATGACTGGAAAAAAGCGGGGGTTGATGCCATTTGCGGGTGGGGCGCGAGTTTCGGAGCGCACGAGCCTGAATCGACAGGAGTCATTCCCGTAGGGGCAGTAGGTCCAGGATACTATAATCTCGGCGCCATCGCAGGGCAGACTCCGTTATTCAAGGTGCGTGACCCGAGCAGGTACATCAGTGAATGGCAAGGACTCATGAATGCTGGTGCGATGTGGGTTCACGTGGAGACCTGGAACGAGCTGCACGAAGGCACGGGCATCTGTTGGACGCAAGAATACGGGTATAAGTGGATTGACTTGACGCGCCAGATGGCAGATATTTTCCACAACATGAAAGGTTACGACCCGTACACGAACTTTAACTTCATCGTCATCATCGCCACGCTCGGTGCATTGATCGTCGTGCTTGGCGTAGCCGGCATTGCCACGCGTGTCCGCCGTATTTGAAAGAGTTGGATTTACCATCTATTCAAGGTATATTGACCTTCTTTCTCATCTTTTTTATTCTCCTAAAGCGAGTTTACCTCGATACTCATGGATCTCGAAGCTTGGATTTGGATTGTTGCTCTATCATTCGTCGGGGCTATTTTCGTCGCGCTCTATATCAAGAAAGGGATTTTCTATTTCTCGGGTATGGATCTCGATACCGTGCTCGTGAAGCATGTAAAAATTCCAGTCGGGGATATCGAGTTAAATGGCAAGTTGCTTTTTCCACGGTTTGCCTTGGACGAAAATCAATCGCCGCGTGAGCCCCTCCCCCTCATATTTTTCAATCATGGATGGGGCGCCTACATCGACCAGATATTCATGATGCAATATGCTGCTTCCATCGCCATGGGTGGCCCTTATGCAGTGTTAATGCACGATTGCCGTGGTTTCGGAAAGAGTCCAGGAATAAGGAAGCTCGATGCACAATTGTTCGATGATGTCATTAGGGTAATTGATTTTGGTGAAAAATTGGAAGGAATTGACCCAGAACGCCTCGGGTTCATCGGTGTGTCCATGGGCGGGCAAGTTGCACTTGCACGTGCTTATCCAGACAAGCGCATAAAGGCTATCGTGGCAATGTGCACGCCCCATGATGCAATGGAGAATTTCACAAGAAAACCAGAATCCTTGAATGCACGCGTGCAATTCGGTTTGGTGAGAATATCAGGCGTGAATGCGAAAAAGGTCCCTGAGGAAACGAATCAAAAAATTTCGCCCCGCTTTTTCTTGGAGGATAGTAATTCCGAGTTGAACAATCGTGTCATGTTGCTCCATGACAAGGATGACGCGCTCGTCCACCCTCGGGAATTTGAAATGAATCGTAAGATTCTCGGGCTCGGCGATGATAGAGCCATGATTTTCAAGCATGGTGGTCACCCGTTTCTTCACCAGGAATTGCTGGTACTCGCAAGTGCACTGCGGTTTTTCAAGGCAAAATTGTGAATTTTTGCTACCTTTTTCCGACTCTATTTTTCCGTGATACCCATGGTATATCATGCGTGTTTTTGGGGATGCAAATATCTCGAAACTCGTTCCAATTTCAACATAGAGCCAATTGTAAGGATATCGACAACTTCCCGGGATTTTATTAGGCCTTTAATATCGGCTACCAGTTCGACGATGGAAGGCTAATCAACAAGACCCTTCGACTTGACATGGAGGGCGCTTAAAAGGTCTTGAAAAAATGCGAGACGTTTAAATATCAACAATATAACATATACCATGATTCCGGTACCGGATATCAAGCATGTCATATTTAGGTCTTGAAGGTCACCGGAGCAAGGCGTCGAACAAATCATGTCTTCAAAGACAGCAAAGGGAAAACAGGCAAAACACGCGAAACTTGCAGCGAAACCCGCTGCAAAGATCGCAACATTAGGTCCTATAACGGATTTGGGAAAATACGTTACCCGTGATTGGTGGAAAAAGATATTCGATGCTTACTACTTGAAAACCGATGGTGACGTGATCAACGATCCGAAGATCACGGAAACCGAGATCACGATGTTCACGGACATCCTCAACCTCCCGAAGGAAGCGAAGGTGCTCGATCTCTGCTGTGGCCAGGGACGCCATTCGCTGGAACTGGCACGCCGAGGCTTCACCGAGGTGTATGGGCTTGACCAATCGCATTACTTGATCCAGCAAGCCAAGGAGACCGCAAAAAAAGAGGCTCTTGATGTCCGTTTCCAGAAGGGTGATGCTCGAAAATTACCCTACTCGGTTGATTTTTTCGATCAGGTCCTTATCCTGGGCAATAGTTTCGGATATTTCGAGACATTGAATGATGATCTCAAGGTTCTCAAGGAAGTCACGCGCGTGCTCAAGCCAGGCGCAAAGATCATGCTTGATCTCGCTGACGGCGAGTTCTTGAAAACCAATTACCAGCCACGCTCGTGGGAATGGATCGACAAGCAATATTTCGTCGTGCGGGAACGATCGCTGTCCCCAGATGGCAGGTTACTCTCGAGGGAAATCATCACGGACGTGAACAAAGGCGTCGTCGATGACCGGTTTTATGGCGAGCGGCTATATACACAGGATAGCATCACGAAATTGCTGCAAGAAGCGGGATTCAGCGACATCGAATTTCACGGCAATTTCAAGCCGGATTCCCAGCGAAACCAGGACCTTGGCATGATGGAACGAAGGTTCATCATCACGGCAGGGCTAGACAAGGCCTGGACGCCCGTGAAGGCAAAAAAAGCTGAATTCGAGGAAACTCACGTTGTCGTCATTTTTGGCGATCCCAAGTACAAGGATCCCGTGAAACCAGGCGCGACATTCGATTCTGACGATTTTAACACGATCAATCAGCTCAAGGGAGCCTTACAAGAAATTAAGGAGTACAAGTTTTCCTACATGAACAACCACGCGACGCTGTTCCATGACCTGGAAAAAATCAAGAATAACATCCACATCGTATTTAACCTGTGTGATGAGGGCTATTACAACAATCCACGATACGAACTGCACGTGCCGGCCATTCTGGAAATCTTGAAAATTCCCTACACGGGCGGCAATCCCCAATGCCTTGCATATTGCTACGACAAGTCACTCGTGCGAGGTGTTGCCGCTGAAATGGGTGTTCCCGTCGCCGACGCGTATTTCATCAAGCCTGAGGACCAGATTTACGACTTAAACATCGGGTTTCCGGTCATCGTGAAGCCGAATTTTGGCGATTCATCGTATGGCATCACGGCCAAGAGCGTTTGCAATAACATAGAAGAGCTCGACGCGGCTATCACCAATTTGCGCACCAACATCGGGTATGAAAAGCCGATCCTCGTCGAAGAGTATCTCACAGGCAAGGATCTCACTGTTGGCATCATCGGGAATCCCGGGCATTGCATTACCGTCTTGCCGATCATCGAAGAAGATTATTCGGAATTACCCGATGGACTACCGAAGATCTGTGGCTACGAGGCTAAATGGGACATGTCGCCCGATAATCCGTATGGCGTGCTCAAGTCCATTCCTGCGGAATTGACCGAGGAAACGCAGAAACTCATCGAGGAAAGCTCGCTCAAGCTCTTCGAGAGGATGGAATGCCGAGATTATGCCAGATTCGATTGGCGCCTCGATGCAAAAGGTAACCCGCACATGTTGGAAGTTAATCCGAACCCGGGTTGGTGTTGGGACGGGCATCTAAGCAAGATGTGTAAAATCGCCGGGATCTCGTATCCCGAAATGATTAAGATGATCATCGAGGCGGGCGAGGATAGGTACCACGGCGCCAAGACGGATTACAACCCGGAATGCGTTACCGATGCATCGAAGCTCATGGATGAAGAGTACAAAATGGTTAACAATGCCGGGAAGAAATCTTGATCCCCCGCATTTGCTGTTTTTGCGTTTACTAACACTATAATTATAGGCCCAATTGTTTTATTCGCATTAATTAAACTGCTATATCCCATGAATTAAAATAAAGGAGTTGAATAATTGTTTTTCCCTCAGGCCGACTTTTTATAAAAAAGAAAGGTGTTCATGGCTGGTAAAGTTTCGTGGGGATCGTTCGCTCGTGATCGATACGCTCGATTGACACTTCTAGGATTTTTTCCAGCATTTGCGGATAAGTCACGTCGATCATTGACGAGAGCTTAACCATATGGCTGTCCCAGCACCAGCCCGGATTGCAGTTGACGTCCAGGAGCTTTGGTTTTCCATTATCATCCAGGCGCCAGTCGAAGCGTGCATAATCCCGGCATTCCGTGTACTTGAACATGCGTTTCGTCGCTTCCACGATGATGGCCTCGGTTTCTGCCGTAAGGTCTGCACGGATCGATTTCGTTTGCCAATAGGGGGACTGCGGATCCCACTTTGCCTCCCAGCCGCAGAGGTGCGGTAAATCAGGCGATAGCATCGAGTAATCTTCCTCGGCGATGGGCAGCGAGATCAGCGACGCGAAGCCAGGATTCCCAATGACGCCAGTTGTCAAATCTTTCCCGGAGAGGAAATCTTCTACGAGGATCGGCATTTCCTTGCAGATGCCCTCCCGCAGCTCCGCGACTACCGCTTCAAGCTCACCCCTGTCATGGCATATGGATTTTCTGGTGATGCCTTGCCCCGCGTCCGTGTTGTTCGGTTTAACGAATAATGGATAATCCATGCCCGTAGGAAGATCCGGCACGGTCTGACCTACATCAATCAATATGCCATTCGCCGTTGGCACGCCGAGCATGCGGGCAATCCCCTTGACGATGCTCTTGTCAAGACGAATGGCCATAGATTGCGGTGTGGCTCCTGTATAGGGAAATCCGAGAATTTCTAGCAACGCGGCGACGTGCAATTCCTTGCGGGGATCATTGTAATATCCCTCGTCGCACAAGTTGAACACGAGATCAATATTACCTTTTCGCCCTCGCAAGTCATCGATGAAGGTCTTGTGATCGTCAAGATACGAGAATTCGTAACCCTTGATCTCCCCCAACGCGGCCTTGAGTTTATCGATGGTCTCGAAATCATCCTCGTCCCAAATGCCACCGGGTGCGACGGGATCGAAAAGCTTTGGATCCCCGAGCAAAATCACGATTTTTTTCAGCTCGGATTCCGATTTCTCCATGGTTATTGTCTTTTTGGAAGTTGTTGTTTTCTTTTTCTTGGATTGCGACATCTGTTTCGTGCGCCTTGTGTGGCCGGAATGCTTCCGATCGAAGCACCAGCACCCCGGCACTTATGCATCCTTGAGCTGCACAAGTTTTTGCCAGATTTAAATGCGCTTGTTACTGCATCAACAAGCATCGCCTTCGTGACCATGATACTTGCAGCAGCGGGCGAGAACCGGTGAATATTGGTTGCATGGATTGTTTATCACGATTTCACGGGTAGTGGTTGGAAATTCTTTATAGTCCAGAACGATTGGGATGTATCTCATGGCGAGGCAACCGTTTGTTGTCAGATTCATCAAGAGAACCTTCAAATCCCGGTTCTCGCTAGCCAGGGCTACCGCTAAACATCGCCTGCTCAAGCGATTGATCGATCGGCTATTATTCAAGGACGACGAGGTATATTACTTGCCCAAGGATACGATTATCCCCATCGAACAGGACGTGGGATCCCTCCCCGAATCCATGCCGGTTCCCTCGCGCCTCGTCGATTATTTCATCGACCAGGCAAGCGTGCACGTGATCATGCACGCGTGCATCTGTCGCGATGCGACCCACTGCAAGGATTATCCAATCGATCTAGGTTGCTTGTTTCTCGGCGAGGCCGCGGCTCGGATCAGCCCGAAACTCGGCCGTCGCGTGTCCAAGGAGGAAGCCAAGGAACATGAAAGAAAATGTCGTGATGCTGGCCTCGTTCACATGGTCGGCCGAAACAAGCTCGATGCAGTCTGGCTCAACGTGAAACCCGGCGAACGATTGCTCTCGATTTGCAATTGCTGCCCGTGCTGTTGCCTCTGGAAAATGTTACCGGATCTAGCGCCGGATATTGCAAGCAAGGTCACGAAGATGCCAGGCATCTCTATCCATGTTACTGATAAGTGCCGTGGTTGTGGTACTTGCGAGGATGGCATATGTTTCGTGCATGCCATTCACGTCGATGGTGGCAAGGCAGTGATATCCGACGATTGCCGAGGCTGTGGTCGCTGCGCTGAGAACTGTCCGAATAATGCGATAGAAGTAAGAATAGAAAATAACATGTTCATCGAGAACACGATTGCAGCGATCGATCAAGCCGTTGATGTCAAGTAATCAATTTTTCGAGCTTGATGCTGGGTGTTCTAGTTCCTGTGCCACGATATCACGTATTTCATGCCTTCTGGCGTGGCGATCCCCGGATCCTTGATTGCCCATGAACCAGCAATGCCTCGTTCTTTCACGATGAGATCAAAATGACATACAGCGATGCCCCGGTCGAGGTCCATGCCGCCAGCCGCGTATAGATGAATCGCTTCACCATTATCGGATCGAATGATCCGCCAAGGCTGGCCATTCGAAGCCGAGGGCCCGAGCCTCACGCCTTCAAACGCATCCGAAAGCTCTCCCGTGTTCTCGCTTGAAAGAGACGTGGTGAAATCATTATCAAAAAAGAGCACGTTCCACGGTTTCCGATGATTTGCCTTGACCACCAGCCGTATAACACCTTCCACGGGACGACGATTTTTGAAAACCCCGATCGGCGTGATTGCAGGCATTCTCTCATCAGCCCCAAGCTTTGCTTGCTCGGCGAAACCACTCTTGTTGAACGATCCTGCGAGCCAACACGTGCCGAGGCCTAAATCGGTCGCGTGCAAGATGATGTTCTCCAGCACGTAACCAAGGTGCTCGCCAGCCAATGCTTCAACTTTCTTCACGGTGCCGGCGATGAAATCCCTCGCGCCGGTGATGAAACCATATGTGCCGAGCTTCTTCTTTTGCGACGCTTCCAAACCTTCTAGTGTGATCCAGCGAAATTCACACTCCGCCCCGAACGGGCTCTCTGCTGGCTCTGCCAGCAAACCAAGCATCTTCTCCTTCAAGTCCCCGGCAAGAGGTGTTTTGCCATAGGTTCGCCGCGACGTGCGTTCCTTGATGATGTCAAAAATTGGTTTTGAGAATTCCATAGTCAATCATGTTGACCATGACTCCCTGGAATGTGAATTCTACCCGAATTTTTCATGAGTATTTTTAGCTTTTCATCAACGCTGCGAGCTGATCTAAATCACACCTTGGCTCATACCCATCTAAGATAATCGCACAGATGCCAGCTTCCATCATGCCTTGAAAGGTGGAAATGACATCATCGAAAGGCATTAATGTGGATGGGATCGTGGCACACGCGAGCAGCGTGCACTTCATGCTTGCCTCGACGAGCCTACTCGCGTCCATTGCTGCCACGAGCGGCACCGATGCCACGGTTGCTCCGAGCTCAAGGCACATGCGCATTCCGAGGCCGGCCACGTCAGCATAATTATCCACGCTCACGCGAGATCCGAACGGGATGATGTTGGCAATCACTGGCAATCCTGATTCATTCCCGCTCTCCACGAGTGCCCGCAATGCTTGAAGGCTTTCCGCCGTGTCGGCATCAGATGTGCCAAAATGCATGTCAAAAATCACGGCCGATGCACCGAGATGCAACGCATCAGCGGCGTCGCAGATTGGTACCTGGCGGAATTTTTGCGCAGGATATATAGAACGAGCGTCCCACGATCGATTCGACCAGTCGCACTTGATGATGAACGGGATGCGTTTCTCGCACAAGAGATCGCCGTGCCGCTTAGCCTCGCCCGGGCTCAAGATGATTGCGTCGACGATGGATGGAACGATCGCGCTAATATAGTCCTTGATGTTGCGAAATTCGACACCCAGCAATCCGCTCGTGTAATCCATAATGAGCGATTTATTCGTCTCGTCAAAAAATTCTCGCATCCTGATGGTTTGTCCCGTGTTCATGTTCCTGATTCTCCTCTTTCCAAGTCTTGCATTATGGCTTTTAACCCGAGAGATTCAATTGTCTCAAGTGTCGGTTTCCCGCTCGAATCCCAGCCCATTGCCGAGTAATAGCTTTGAAGCACGGGCGCGAAATCTGGAAACGGCACATTTTTTGCTGGCCCCTCCACGTGCATCTCCGATGATATTCGAGCTGGTAATGCGTCATCTGCTGCCGTCAATCCTTCCCGGTAATTGTAAAGCCGGGTTAATGCCAACACCCGGGCCGCGTGCTTCCGCACGGCACCAGGACCTGCCAGCACGTGGTCGCCGACCGCGGCATGGAGCATCCCGATGATTTCCTTGGTCTGCAGACCATTCAATGTGAAGAAACAGACGATTGCCGTGTCAACAAGCGTCGATTCGGCTTGCATGTTCAAGAAAAGGTCGAGTTTTTTAGGGCCCAAGTCGAAGGGATCAGCACCACCCGCGTTCCCCATGGCTTCGACCGACGCCGTGAACGCGTGCAAGTGGCATGCTCCCCGATCGCTAACAGCATAACAAAGGGCCATGCCACGCGCGTGGCGCGGGTCGTAGCCAGGCAACTCCAAGCCTTTCACGTGCATTGCAAGGCCTGCGGCGTCGGGCCACTGACGTGCGATGACGCGCACTCCTTGGCCGATAGTCGCACCGCAGCCTTCCCTCGTACCGATCTTCCGGATAAGCTGTAAAATCGAGCTCGCATCGCCCCACGCTGGCACGATGCCATCGAGATCGTCTTGATCGATAATGCCTCGCTCATGCATTTCCATGAGCATACCGATGATAACGCCCGTGCTGATCGTGTCGATCCCGTAATGATCGCACAAGTAATTCGCTTTTAATAATGTCTCCTTGTCCGCGTTGCCGATGTTTGATCCGAGGGCATAGATCGTCTCGTACTCGGGACCATCGATGACGATCTCGTAGTCAAGCTCGGGCAAAGTCTCGGGAAAGTCTGGATTGCCATCGCCTGGCAAGTCCTTGGACCGCGCTATCTTGCTGCACGAGATGGGGCACTGTTGGCATGCAATATTCCCCGAGCGATGCCCGTTGTGAGTTGGCTCGGTCCAATAATGTTCCCGCCAACTTGGCCCGTTGATCAAATCAGCATCCGCAAAGTGGCCACCTTGAAAATTTTTGGTTGGAAGCACGTGGGTGGCATTGACCACGTCGACGATGTTCGCCGTGCCAAATAGTGGCATTGCACGGACCGTCGATTCACCCGATCGGATGTACCGGCGGGCAACCCATGCCGCGCTGCGGAACGCGGCTGGATCACGTAACATTATCGGTTTCGTCCCTTTCACGGCCAACGCTTTCACGTTTTTAGATCCCAGGACCGCACCGGCTCCACCACGTCCCGCACAACGTTGATCGGCGAAGATGCCGGCAACGAGGCTCATTCGCTCACCAGCCAGGCCAATGCATGCACACGCATATTCCATTCCAAATCTTTCGCGAAGACGGGCATCAATCTCGACAGGAGCACGGCCCGCGATGTCCAATTTGCCAGCGTCGTGAAATTCAACGTTATCATCCGTGATCACGACGGCTTGTTGGCTCGGAGCGATCCCGTGCAAGACGATGGCATCATAGCCGGCTTGCTTGGTGGCAGCACCGATACGGCCGCTGGAATACGCGTCGAGAAAAGTACATGTCGCTGGACTCTTGGTCACGATGCCAAATTTGCACGCGCAGGGTGATAATGTACCTGTGAGTGGCCCGGTAACGAGAATCACGTCATTATCGGGCCCGAGCGGGTCGCACCGAGCCGGCGTGCGGAGGAGGAGGTAAATTCCCAATCCTTTGCCACCGAGGAGCAAATCAGTAATTTCCCTTGAAATGGTTTCCTCACGGGTGAATTGGTTGGTCAGGTCCACGTGGAGTATTTTTCCACGAATGGCGACATTGCTGGTTTCAGGCATCGTGCTGCTTGACCTCCTCGATCGTGATCGCATCGGCAGGACACCATTCGACGCATTCTGGATAACCGCCACAGAAATCGCAAGCTAGCGGGATGTTTTGTGAATACGGGGCGTCGGGAATGTTGGCAGGGGGTTTAATCACGTGCATCGGGCATGCGCCAACACATACCATTTCATCACGGTCCGAGCACAAATCACACGAGCTTTCATCGAAGTGCACGTGACCGTCGTGCTCATCGAATGATATGGCCTCGACCGGGCACGCCTTGATGCACTTGGCACACCTCGTGCAGACTTGCGGTACTAATCTTTTTGGGAACTCGTTTTTTACTTCTATCGCAAAATATGTTGGATGTCCCACCCCGGCATGCGCGAGGGCACATGAGGTGGAGCAAGTACCGCAACCCGTGCATTTTTCCAAGTCGATTTTTAGGCGTGAAGGACCAGTTATTTTTTGAGAAAATAATTCCCTCGTTGAAACGTTTTCGTGGACGATGCGCATGAGAATGCCGGCGAGCTCGCCCGGATCGGGCACTTGCAGGATCTGTCGACCAAACACGGTTCCATTTGCACCTGCCTTGATCGCTTCCTCGACAAGCTCACAAGCCTCGCGATACCCTTTCGACTTGGCCCCTCCGAGGATGAACACGGGTATATCGACCGATCGCACGATGTCCTTGAATGATTCGATATCGCCCGAATAATTGATCTTGATGGCATCGGCGCCGATCTCCTCCGCAACACGTATGCCAATCTTGAGTAAATCGATGAAATTACTACCTGTAGCTCGTGGACCAAAGGGCATGGGTTCGATGATGAATGGCAAGCCACAGTCCTCGCTTTCCCGCGCCATGGCAGATATGATCTTGAGGTTTGATGCCTCATCGTTTTCGGGGTCATCTGGCCTTCCGAGAACATAATAGACGACCGTGGCATCGGCGCCGAGTGCCAGCGCTTTCCGTGGTGACACTAGCTTGAAGTGGTGGATGCGCTCGTTAGGTAACGTGTACGTGAGTGACCGGAATCCTGACAAGAAATCCCCGCGAACGAGCATCGCGGGCGCCTTCTTGCCCAGGAATAAATGATGCAGCTGGATAGCTTGTCCTGGAGAAACGAGAATGCCGTCTGTTCCCCCGTGCATGATTTTGACGAGGGTATCCTCGAGATTGATCACGCCGGGAATCGGCCCGAGCATCATTCCATGATCCGCGGCTACCAACATGGCCCGGTTATCCACGCCACAAATCTTCGCCATCCGGAATGCTTTGCCTCGCATGCTTTGCGTCTCCTATTATTACGATAGCATCCGGTCTTATTTACTCGCGCTCGTCGAGTTCAAAAAAGAAATGCTTGAACGAACTAACAAGAAAACGGACTTTTAGTTTAAGTAACTTTCACGTGATGACCAAGAGAAAAAAGTGCACGTGGTAAAACCTGCGAAAATCAAGCACTTTCAATGCTCTATAACGATGCAGCGAGACCGCCACGTGTTTTCGTCAATATTGTAACTCTTGCAGAATTGATCTGGCTTTTCAATGCTTCCATTGTCATCATGGACCACGAATAACAAGTTCGGCCAGTCTTTTTGCATGGATCCTAGATCACTAGCCATGTGATCGTTGGTGGCTTGGACGTCATTTCGATCTGCAATTACCTTGAGCTCCATTGCCAATCCATCTGCTTTATCCGTAAAAACCTGTCCATGACCGAATGAATTCAATACCCCGATGCTCGTCTCGCTTTCAATTGGATAGTTCTTGCATGCGAGGAACGATTTTAACGCGTCAGCCTCACCATTCTCCTTCTCTGTTTCATGAATGCTTGATGACTTGAAGTAGGTGCCAACGTCCTTCACCAAGCTTGACAAGATATCGCGATCGTAGTACCTGATCCCTAGCAACGCGCAGAGGATGCCGATGGCAGAAAACGCGATAAACACGTAAGGTGAGACCGCGATAATCCATGTTTCTGCCGGGCTTGAATAGTAAAATGATGGCAAGAGGAGCGTGCCGTACCTGTAAGAAGCCGGCGACATGGTAAGTCCATAAGAAGGCATGAGGATTGCCACAAGGATACTTACGAGCGATGTTCCAAAAGCGAATGCAGAGAAAGCGAAAAAGATCTTGCTCCCCTCAACTTTTTTTACTTTCTGAACACCGAGATACCTTGAACTTTGCATGTATGACATTTTTCCATCGCCTCTTCACGTGGATTGGAAAGTAAAGGACATGATTACCCTCCTAGCTTATCCTTGTTCAATGGTACCTTCAACGTGATTTAATCTTAAGATTTATTGGTATTCAACATTACTTTCGAACAAGATGAAAGTATTTTTTATAAGTTTTTTGAAATCAACATTCATGATCCGTACATCTGGAATTCCTAAGCCCCAGTAAATTAGATACTTCCAAGGACATTATAAACTTTGAATTTAATTTATCATAGGCGAAAATTTTATAATGTCGATTGTTCGTAAATTCGTCATAACGTCAAGTATCGATAATCAATGAATTATTTCGTTTTGATCCATGAAAATCTTCCAACAAGAACATGGTGAAGGACATGACAGAAACGCGGAAAATCGAATCCACGATAGATATGCCAGGCATCAAGATTCCGCCAAAAATCACGATCAACTTTCCTATTGGAGCAGGGCTTCCCAAGAGATCGATCACCCCGCCTCCCGTGCCAGATACTTTCGTTGCGAAGAAGAAGGCAAATGGTACGGTAGACGGCGAACAAATGATATTTGTTCGGTGCGACCGGTGCAACAAAACGCTGGTGGTGAAAATACCGAGAAAATTGGTTCTTGAAAACGAGGAAGAGATCGTCCCGGTATCGATCGTGCACGGGTCTAATGGAAATAAGCACGTGCTCACGGTATATTTGGATCCAGATTTTCGATCGCGTCGCGATAAGGTTTCCGATGTCCTTTTTGTGGAAAATTAAAAGTAACGAGATTTATCAGCTAAAAGTTGATTTTTCCATCAAGCTTTTTGAAAACAGCGATATATTGCAAGCTTTCATTTTTGCCACATATGTTGCGAACTTTAAATCATCGATCAAGTGAAAATCTCGCCGAAGACAACGCATTTATTACCCGAATTGACTCATAGAGGCAACCTACGCCATTCAAGGTGAGAAGCAATAGGCTAAGCATCGACGGTAAATGCAATGTCCAAGCGAAAGTTTTTTTTGAAACAAGACACGGATTGACTTGATAAAACGCGTGATCGTATGAACCAATCCTCATCATCTTCGAAGAACGTGGTAGATTCAGACATACTTCGTTGGGAGGGTTATAAAAAAATCTACGACGTCATGGCGGGTCATACGAAAGAGAGGTGGCAGTGTGGTTACAATGTATTGCAAATGTTTATCCGTCAATATTGTAACGTGGAAATACCACTCTTTACGCTGCAATTGTATCTCCGCAAGAAGGCAGCTGCGTTCAAGCAACAAGAAGGCGAGATTGCCAACTTGACTCCCGAAGACCAGTTGAAATTCGGGGAGTTTACACAATTGGAGGATATGGCCGCGTACATGTTCGATATCAAGCCATTTTCCGACGCGTTCAACGATGTCATGTATTATCCAGCCTTGATGAGCGTCACCGTTGGCGGAAATGAATCCATGACGGTGGATCAGCTATTTGCCAACGAGGACGGGAAATATAATGAAATGAGCCAGGAAGCCAAGGATGCCCGCCAGACCCACCTTGCATGCGTCATGGAAGAATCGAAGTTCAAGCCCTACATGATCGACGAGAAAGAATACACGGGAGGGCAACTTTTTGCCAGGGATTACGAGGGCAAGGGCTATATTCTCAAGGGACTGGAGTTCGACAAGGTACGGTCAAGCATCGCCGTCGAAGATTGCAGCAACCAGTCAGTTAAAATTGGCGGGCAAATGACGACCGTGAGCCAATTGTTCTCGTATGAATACGATAAAAAGGTGTACGAGGATGATCGTCGCAATTTCGCCGAGGTATTTTTCAAGAAACTTAGGAATTACTTCGAATCGACACAGAGCCGTGCTGGTATTCCCGTCGTGTTCAATGCCATGATCTATCTCATCGTCGACGCGACCATGGATCCTGAACCATCGGTATTCATGCTCGATCCGCACGACATGACGTATTTAGGTGACAAGTTCAAGGAAAAGAAGAAAAAGGTGCCGATGCAATACATCCTGGGAAGCCCCACTGGTGCCACGCTTTTTTTCCCGCCATCCGGTGACGAGACGAAAAATCGCATCCAAAGCGAGTTGGAAGCACCGGAGCTCATCCAGGAATCCAAAACGAGGTTTGTCCATCTCGTCGAGCTCGCCCTCTTTAACAAGGAAACTTACTTGCGTGCGATCACGAAAAAACACGTGGGTGACCCGGCGACAGAGCTTGCCGAGTTTTTCCGCCTCATGGAGGATTTCGAAAACAATGTCTTCGAAAACGCGACCCTCGAAGAGCTTTGTCGCATCTTCTCGACCAGCCGTGACAGCACCGAATCGATACTCGAGTTCACGCTTCAATTGCCATTTTCATTTGATTTGCTCACGGAGGAACTTTCCCACCAGATCTCCGAGTTCACGCCTGATCAGCACAAAGAATACTTGCTAGAATTGTTTAAATTCAAGAACGTGTTTGTTTCAGTGCCGTCATTCCTTCGTTCGATAACTGATAAGGGGCTGGCACTGAAGAACGAAATGTTGTGGCATACGTGCATCGAAGCAGCAGGGTTTATCAACATTGATCGGATCAACAACGGAATTGGCCCGACCGCACGTCAACCATTTAAGCAAGAAGAGTTACAGTATTACACTTATATATTTCGTGGTCTCTTATTCCTGTTCAATTCACAAGACCGATATAGTCATGTCGAACTTGTTGAAGAGTTCCTTGGCAGCCATGAAACGATTAACAGGTATTACATGCTCGCTGCCTTGGGAGATTCATTGACAAAAGGTAGCGAGTTTCGCAACATTCTCTGGTACAACATCGTGGAAGCCGCGCTGATGGAACTCGCCGAACGACTCCACAAGGCGCTTCAAGGCACGCTTTACGTTGTTGACATGTCCATCGATCGATTCTTGAAGCTCATGGAAAAAGGGGAGACCAAGATCGAGGAACGCTTGATTGAAAGCATCGCCAAGGCATACGAGGAAACCTGCAATTACTTGTACACGCCCATCGAAGGAGTTATCTTCATGGTCGATAAGCTGAAGAATAGAATGGGCAAGCTAAATATCATCAAGCGCCAGCTTCTCGTCGCGATTTCAGCCAACATATCCGCACACGCGGACTTGAAAGCGCAGATGTTGCAGAAAATTAAGATCGAACAAGATCGACGCGATTGGAACGATTTCAACTCCTTGCGAGACATTCTGTTACAATATGCCGAGAAATTAATACCTGTCGTCGTGAAAAACCCTGCAAATGCGAAAGCTGAAATATTCGGGCTCCCTGAAGGTCGCATCCTCAAGGAGCCTGCACGGGCACGTGATTCCGTCGAATTATCCAAGCAAATAGATGCTATGCGTTTGGAACTCGGTAAGGACTTGAACCTCTTGCAACAGATCATCGGATCAAACATTGGCAAGGTATCAGATATCGATAAAGTTCAAGCCTTGATTGATTTCAACGAGCTCTTCAAGCTTGAGGGATCCAAAGACTCTGAGTTCGCGTCGAAGATCAATACGGTTTATAACGAGACTTATGAGAGAATCGACTCCGATGATGAATCCGGATCGGAAAATATTAGCCCGCTTTCCATCCGAAAGCCAATAACATGATGTTCGTTTTCTATGAACGCACGCGGATAGGTTTAATATTCTTTTTCAAGTAGCATGTTCCTTGTATTTCACGTTGTAAAGGAAAGCAGATAAATTTTCTTGTTTCAATACCAGATAGGTCGTAAATTCTCGCCAGAGGTTGAATAGGCTTTTTAAACTAAAAGGTTAAACCTTTTGGTTTGGCTTCGCAGCAATAAGAGCGAAGCTCGACTCGATCGCCGATCGAGAAAGCTGACAAATGAACGTGATGCGTGCTGCCATGAAACCAAGTCACGAGGATGCAAATAACGGTTTCACGTTTGATCCCTCGAAAATCACTGACGTGGAAAGTGCTATCACCGCGCTCAAGAATGTCGGTTGCGAGGGACGAAATCTCGGCAATGCACTGGATGTCCTCGCGAAGATGACCAAGGAACCGGATTGCATGCGGGTGCTTGCCTTATCCGGCGCGATGGTGCCGGCGGGCATGGAAGAATTGCTGTGCCAGCTCGTGGAAAGAGGCATCATCACGGCCCTGGTATCAACGGGAGCGAACCTCTCGCATTCCATGATTAACCAGATCGGTGGTGATAATGATGGCCAAGCACATTACCTGGGCAGTCCCGATGCCGATGATATTGATCTGTTCAAGCATAATATCTGCCGGATCTATGATACCTACGTGGAAACTGACCAATTCGCAGATGCTGATCACGTGCTGTATGATCTCTTGCGCGAGGAATACCCAGACACCAATTATATGGTCATGAAACCGTCTGAATTCTTTGCCTTGCTAGGTAAATTCATCAAGGCTCGATGCATTTTCACGGTCGCGGCCGAGCATGACGTGCCAATCTTTTGCGGCGCAACCTCGGACTCGGAACTCGGGCTCGATATCATGAAATTCCGCGACATGTATGATTTCACTATCGTGCTCGACGAGATCGGCGACATCGGAAAGTTCGCCAGGATGATAGGGCAGCACGAGAAGCACGGCACGATTGTCATCGGGGGCGGTGTGCCGCGAAACTGGACGCAGCAAGCGTTTCCCTACCTTGAGAACCTCGAGTTGGAAACAACAGGTGAATCCAACTCCCATGGTTACGATTACTCGGTGCGCTTCACCACGGCCGTGCCGGATGACGGTGGCTGCTCGGGCTGCACGATCCTCGAAAATATCTCGTGGGGAAAATATAACGAGAGATCGCTGCACCAAACGGTGTACGGCGACGCGACTATCACCTTTCCCTTGATCGTCACCGCGCTGTTTCAATTGCTCGACAAGCGTGGTGATGAAATCGAGCAATGACCGTGTAGCGAGAAAAAAATAGGAGTAAACTCATTCTTGAGGCGTTTCAAGCACGACATCTTGCTGCACGAGTTCTGCTTGAAGTTCTTGCATATCAATGTTTCGTGGTTCCACGCCATTCTTGATGCACAATGCAGCGGCGACGCCAGAGGCTTGACTTACGACGATAGTGGACATGATGCCCCGGTGCGCGTTCAGTGCAGTCAAGGACGGATCGCTGGTGTCGTCTTCCGTGCTCACCGCTCTGGCGCCGAACAAGAGCCCATCGATTTTCGCTGGCACGAGCACGCGATAAGGGATATCATAGCCATACTCTGCCTCGAAATTCCCGCGTCCCACGTCATGACCCGTGTTTCGACCGATCACGTCGGGAAACTTGGCATGGCCGACCACGTCAGTTTTTGTTAGCGCATACATGCCAATGGGAATTCGGGTCTGCCGAAACCCGATCTTGGTGACCGTGCGGTCGAGGAACGCGTTTTCCCAGCCGGGCAAATACTTGTGAATGCGTGTTTGCACGCAAACGCCAGGAATCTGGTTTATCTCGGCTTTCGAGACGAGAAACGGGTCGACTTGTTTCCACTGGAATGAGGGACCTTCAATGGCAATATTGCCGATATACTTGATCTTGCCATCAATTTCCACCTTGCGTGTCCGCACGGGCTTGAGCCAGAGATATATATTGGGCGTCGCGCCGGTTTTCTCGAAGATTTCCAGGAGTTCGGGCTCTTTTTCGAATGCTTCTTCAATCGTGTCAGCAAACCCGCGGACGATGAAGGTCTTTCCTTGCTGCACGTGCTCCCAGAGTTGCTGTTCGTCTTTCGGGTACAAAATCTGGAACGTGTGACCCCAGATACCTTCCTTGACAAATTTTTCGAGATCCACGCCATCGACCCATGCATATGCTTGCATGCCCATGGCTTGCGTTTCGGGAACAATGATTGCATCATTACCACCGATGTGCCACGCCATATCTGCAAAAGCCGAGCAATCAACAATGATTTTAGACTTGATTGCATATTTACCGTTGATGGTTTCGACAAACGCGCCGCGGCTCGCAGGAAATCCGGATGATTCATCGAGCGGCAACGCGCCGACGACCTTGGAATTGAGCAGCACCTCGACGCCTGCTTCTTCCAGCATTTCCCCAAGCACGAGCTGGATGTCGTTCACATCGAGGGGAATGTCCGCGTGGGCTCGCTGGTCGGGTACGTCCATAAATGGTGGACCTTTACCATCAAGCCATTCCCTAAATAGAGGGTCACTGTTACCGTTTTCGACGATGCGGCGGATCATTTCCTTGCCGATACCCCTTCCGATGATTTGACCCTTGTTATTGGTGTATTCACGGAATTCCCAGTGAACCACCATGCCTCCAACACTCTGACCCCCGAGAAAGCCGTTTTGCTCGACGAGCATGACCTTGGCAGCGTTATTTGCTCGCCGCGCGGCAACTGCCGCCGCAACGCCTGCTTGCGAACCGCCAACGACCAGGATGTCGATATCACGCAAGACTGGCACTTGCTTTTCTGGTTCGGTCACATATTCTTGCGACATGTTAATCAAAGTTGCAAGGCATCCTAGCCGATAAAAAACGATATTCGCTTGAAAAAATATTGATTAGGAATCGCTTCTCGATCGCAAGTACGAGAAGGAGAATGCCTTGCCCACGATCGCGGGCATCGCCAATCCTTCGTATCTCGTTCCTATAAATCGCAAACAATGGTTGAGCAAGAAGATCGAGAGTTGATCCTTCGCATAATTGTTGATGCTATTAATGTTATCTCCCTCACGTGCGAAATCGATGTGCCTGCCATCATATTTCAGGATAATGTCGATGCCGGGAAAGAACGCTTTCCGCAGCTGCCATCCTGCCTTCGATGCCGAAAGCTTCCCGCCGACAAATGCCGCGAGGTCGGGTAAATCTTCTTTGTTCAAGAATGTGAACGGCTCGATCCGTTGCAAGATCGATCGCTGTAGCAAGTCTGAGGGCACTTCAGGGGGAGACGTGACATTCCCAGCCAAGAGATCGCGCAAGTAATCCATCGATAAATCTGCAAGACTCGCCAAGTCTTCGCTACTTACTAAAGAAACCGCATCGCCAGAAAAAAGAAACTTTACATCGGGCTCGTTCTCGATCTCGTCATCACCTGTTCCAGGGGCAAAATACACGACGTGAATGCGCACGCCAGGAAAAATCTCGAAACCCAACGTGAAATCCTCCCCGAAACCAACATCATCCAGGGTTCCGCCCGCTTGTTGCATGACCGTTTCGACATCTACTCTTGAACTCTTGGGCATGAATTCCTTGACCGATTCAGCTATGGTTTTCAGCTCGCCATCATGCGGCGAGTGTATGCCTGTCCCGTCGATTTGCTGAATCGTCTTGAAGTTTTTCTTGTCAAAATTCATTTCAAGGTCAACTCGGTAGCTTCACGGTTCATCTTGCTCGATCACCTTTAAACGGTTTTGATTGTGGAAAGAAGTCGTTTCATGATTTTCAATCATAAACGGAAACACGATCGTGAAAACTTTAAAACCAGCTTGAAGGTTAAACCATTTAATGAGGGTTTCAATGCTTGAAAGCACTGACGAGCTCCGCCAAAAAAATCAGAATGACCAGCCATGAACATCGATAACCCGCTCTTGTTCGCGCTCTATAGCATCGAGGTTTTTCTGGATTTCGAACTCGCATTGTTTCTCCTCGTCCGTGGGCGGCCCCGGGCAACTCGTCACATAGCGATTCTCGGATTGGCGTATGTCTTTTTTGGCGTCACGCGCATTTTCTTGATTTTTTGGGATTTCGAGGATATTCCTCATACGACAAGCTCATTGTACATCACCGGGGCGTTTTTCGCGTTCCTTGCCATGTCCGTTTTCATGTATGCGGCGGAAGTCTTGATTGCGAGGACTAAGCATGTTTTCACGATTTGCTTCCTGGCAGTGGCGGTCACGTGCTTGTTTCTCCCGTTCGATGTCGTCAGGCTCGTGTACTATATCTTCGCGCCCCTCCTCATCTGCTTCACCATCTTGTTCCTGTGCTTGCTCATGTCCATTACATCTGGATCGGTCCGCAAAAGCTTTTTCGTCGTGTTCGTCGGGCTTTGTCTCTATGGACTTGGCTACGCATTTAGCGCGGAATTACTGAAACCAATATTTCCGGCGAAAGTCTTCCCTTCTTTGTTGATCTTAGCAGGTTTAGCATTCACGGGAATGGGTTTCATAAATATCCCCTCGTTTCAAGAGATTCACTGGGATGATTCTCTCTTACACGTGTTTGTTTTCCACATAGACACCTCTGTCTGCATCTACGACGAATCTCTCATCAAGATCGGGAAAGATGCTGAAATTTCAGCGGATCTCTTCAGCTCGGGCGTCTCTGGCATCATCAACATCATCAAGGAAATGGTCCAGAGCGAGAAAAAGCTGAAGGTCCTGGATCACGAGGATAAAAAAATCATCCTGGAATATGGAGAATATATCACGGTCGCGCTTGTAACGGTGAGAGATTTGAAAATTCTTCACGAGAAATTGCCATGGTATATTTCTCGAATAGAGGGTAAGTTTGGAGCCAAATTTGAACATTGGAATGGCGAGATCACGCAATTTACCACCCAAATCAAGACTATCACGAAAGAAGAGCTCCAAACGAAATTTGATGGAAATTGGTGGAAAATCGACCCCAAGAACATTCTCAAGGAGATACGGCAGTTCTTTTCTGTTAAAAAATAATGAATTGATGATTGGAAAATATCTCACGCGTTAACCTGGCTTGCAAAATAATCCTTGCACTTGAGAAAGAGCCGGCGTTTCATGTCAATAATGAAATACTTCTTCACATCCTCGACGATGCAATCGACGATTTCTTGGTCTTGAAACCGTTTCAAGTGGTACTCGATCGATTGCCGTGATAAGTCCAGACGATCTTCCATTTGCTTCACGGAGCACGTGTCGCCGTCCGCGAGCATATCAAGGATTTTCTTGGCCGTGTGATTCTGGAAGAGCTGGAACATTCGCAAGCCATCCTTGCCCCATTCGCTTTCATCAATATGCTTGGTGAAAAATGCCTTGGCATTGGTCTCAAAGGAATACGCGGCAATGCAACCGAAATCGAGCAAGACCTCGAGGTGCCATAGCAATAACTTCGTCCCCTTCCCTAGGTTGCTTCGGATCTGGTTGAATGAGATGCCCGGGTTCCTCGCGATCGTGGTGTAAAGTTCCCTGCGCGTTTCATTCTGAAGCAAGTCCGACCTGATCAGCTTTGAATCCGCCTTGATGATCAAGTCATCCTCCAGCTTCTTGATTCCTTGCAAGATTGCCTGCGAATCGACTTGTAACTCGCGCCTGGCGATATTATAGAGTTTCTCCAGCTTGATGACTTTGTTTTTTTGGACAAGCTCGTTGCAAATGGCGAGCAAGTGCTGGTACACATCGATCGTGTCCGGACTTGTTTCGCTGGCGTAAGACACAGTGATTTACCTCTCGGCTTCGGTTTCATCATCGGATTTTTCCGATTCATCATCGAGATTAGCCGCGGTATCTTTGAACGTGGTCACGACCCTCCGGGACATGTCATCATCCATAGTCTTGAGATCAGTTTCGATCTCGGCGACATCTGTAGGCATGAGCTGGTCATCGGACCGGATCTGTCGCGAGAAATCAATGATCTCGCCCGGGGTCGCGTGCCGCGGCATCGCGAGCTGAATGGGAAGATATCGCGTTATAAGTTGTTCAATCAAATCCGGTTTAAACTTGCCTCTTAACAATTGTTGAAAGCCAACAGATAGATTCCGGAGCGCGATCTCGACATGCTGCATTGCTGGCCCCGTTAACTGTGCTTTCGAGCACATGGAAATGCGGAACGTCGCATCGATAGATGGTCTCGTGAAAATATCTAGCAAGAAAAACGTGTAACCCGATGAAGTCTCGACCCGATATGAGTAAGCGCGCCCGACGTTGACAGGCAAATCAAATTTATCTTTGGTTAATGTCAATTCTGAACCAAGCACGAGTGCGATGTCTGTTGCTGCGCCTGTTCCCTCCACATCCATGTTCACCCCCGAGAGCCTGGACCAAGAACCGTCGGCAGGCTCCATCTCGTTCACGGTGACTGTGGTCAATGCTGAAAAAAATTCAAACGTGGTTGGATCGTATGACTGTAACTTGACGTCTTGTTCTCCTACCTGTACGTCATTAGCATCAAAATGGAAAAAAAGAGAATGGATCAATCCGATCCGAGTCCGTTGCGTGCCTGCGCGATCCTTAGCTTCTCCCGCCGCGCCTGGCGACCCGGGAAATGAAGAGGACCGCTTTTTGCGGGCATGAACGATACCAAAGATCACGACAAGCGCCGCGATGCCCCCGATTGTCACTCCAACGATCACCCATGTCAATGGATTGTTGGAATTGCTACTTGTGATGAACGTGGAAAAAACGGGGTCATGCATAACTTCATGCCCGCTCCAAGTAGGGAAGTTCACGCTATACAAGAACACCCCGCCGACGAGAGCTGTTTGTGTCTGGCGCGTGAGATTGCCCACCGCCGTGGTGCGACCGTATGAAATGCCGCCTACCATGACCGGGATCATCTGTCCATAGGCCGTGTATGACGTGCCGCCTGTAGTGTACGGAATGCTCGCCAAGTCGGTCTGGAACTCTGTGTTTTGCAAGCTCGATCCCGAACCGAAACGAATCTTGTTGATCACGCGGTTGCCATTCGCCGAGACATTTCCTCCATTCTCGTCCGATAGCAACGTGCTTCCGTTGAACACGCGGGTACCATGCATGTAATGCAACACGTCTAGCGTCGTCACCATGCTGAGACTCAAGCCAGTGAGTGCCGGGTCTAATTGTCCGGTCGCGTTGTTGAACTGACCGATGTCATAGCTAGTTTTCATCCTGCCCTCGTTAGCGGAAGAATTGACCGTGAAGCGGAAATTGAAGGCAATGCTCGGTACGGTCTCGTTCAACTCGCCCGTGACCGTGTTGTTGAACGTTGCCGTGTCTGCATCGACATCATATGGCACCATCTTGCCCGTAATGCCGTTGAAGGTGAGGCCAAAATTGACGCCGTTGTCCGCGACCGTCGGTGCGCTGAAGTCGAGATCATTGACGTTCGTGATGTCGAACCTGTACCGTGCTTCGTTCGAAACGGGATACAAGAACGGATAAGTGCCGTTAACCCCGAGATTCATGATGCCGTTGTGATCGAGATCGTCAAAAGCGACGAGACCCGCCCACTTGTGCTCCTCGAACCACATGTTCACTTGTTTGGCATCAATTCCCGTTTCCCTGCTATACGAGAGCGTGAGTTTATCCACTTTTAATTGGGATAAACTGAAACTGGTTTGCGTGATCTGCTTGTTGATGGACGGGGCATCGATGTTCCCGAACAACAATTCGCGTATGAGGCCAATTCGGTTGTCACCAGCTGCGCGACCAAGCAAATCTGCAATTTCTGGACGAACAGCGATCATGCGGATGAACTTTCCGAGAGCAACCGGTGTGGTATGGTCGTTGTATGTCCATGTTGCGTTCTTTAACATCGAACCAGTGTATGTCTCGGTCATCGTGTTAAAGTGCATCAAGTAGAATACCTCGTCTCCCGAGAATGGCTGGAAATTTGGTATTTTTCCCGCCTTGAGATCACCTATAAAACGCATGAGCGAGTTGTCATTATCCCAGATTATTACGACGGCAATGTCCTTATCATTGATCGTCTCACTAAGGTTGATATTGTCTGCATAATCCAGCGTCAAGCTCGTTTTTGAACCAATTTCCGTGTTTGCTGCGTGAACGATGGGTTGTGCCCAGTTGATGACATCGAAAATCGTGAAACCCGTCACATCCGGCTTTTTATTGTCAGCTTGGTACGCATATTGCAAGGACGTGAAACTTTGAACGGGCTTGATCATCTGGTTGGTCACGGCCATCACCAGTTCAGGCGTCATCGTCGAGAACGAGCCGAACGCGCCCAATCCCTTGGCAGATAGATTTGCATCTATGTTATTCAGATAGGCTTGGAAGTTTGCCGTGCTGGTCAAGTCAAGGCTTGGGTGTGCAACTTTCTCGATCGCGTACCATTCCTTGATGATTTCCACTTTCCATGTCACATCAATCCAGCTTCCTGTTCCCGTGGGCGTGAAGCTGTAGATAGCCCCACCGCGCATGGCATTGATATCCGTGAGGATCGCAGTCAAGTTGGAGTCGAGATTGATCACCAAGTATTTGAGTCGCAACGTGGAGTTACCCTCTCCGTTCAGCGAAAAATTAATACTCGAAGGCCCGTCGCTCGAGATGATCGTTTGCGACACGGAATTCGTCACGTTATAGCTGTAGTAATAGACGTTTGTCCCGGGGATGTTCGCCGGAATAGCATTGTCCAAGATATATGCCGATTTTCCTAAAAAATCATCAAGTGAGGATCTATTCGGCAGGAACGGCACGGTATTCAAAGTTGGAGATGCTGCTACTCCGGTAGTCGACAAGGACAACACGGATAAGACGAACACGCTTAAGAACAACGTAGCCTTAATTGTCGTTTTCATGGTTGTTTCCTCGTTTTAATGTTACCTTATTTTTTACCAGTGATGTTGCGGTACCAGCTCGAAAGAGGAGCTGTTATGGGTACAATGGAAGAGAAGATATTTTTAAACACGGGGAATGCTCTTTTGCTGGGACGAAAAAATGAGGGTAATCGATCCCGTTCAGGTTAACGATGATTCCTTTCCCGTTTCCAATTTATCCGGGGGATAGTAGGTGGTAGTATCAGAAAGGTCTCATTAGTTCTAACAATCGTGAAAAAATAAAATGGTACAAATTTACTTTTGTGCTATGAAAAACGTGAGCGTCCCCACTATGAAGCACACAGGGGCAAGAATTAACCGGTAAGGATCGAACGTAGTGTTCGTAAGAATGTCCATGTCCAGCAATAAACCCGCGGAAAGTATGAGCAATCCAATCAAGGCACCAATAGATTTTTTCCGGACCGAGCCCGAGGACATCCTCGAGATCACGATGTACAAGGCCACGATTCCAATCATTAACAATGGCCCCGTTATATACAACGTGTATTGGGCGATTGTCTGTGGACCTTTTGCTCCAGGGGCCAAATCTACGCCAATCTTAAGAAAGGTGAGGATGAATGCAACGAGGCAGACTGCTGCTGCGATGATCGCTATTACCATAAACACCGGCTTGCGATTCAACATGAGCCGTTCCACGGCGTAATAAATGAAAATCAAGGCAGCAAAAGTAACCGAATACGCGGCCGTGACCTCGTCGTAAAGTATATATGTAGGATTCCCGAGATTTATCGCGTTTTCATAATCAGACATCAAGAAAATAGCACGCGTGATAGCGTACGTGAGACCAAATAATCCAAAACCTTGGAATATTCGCTTGGACACGTGATTCTCCACCCTACGTGACTTCACCATAAAGGCTATAAAACCCGCCAATAGAATAAAGATGTAAAGTATCAGCAAATACGTCCGAAGTGAATAGAATTCAGCAAGAGAGGTAATTCTGAGCAACATGGTATTTCACGTGCAATGTTTTATTAAATTAGAAAAAGGGTGCATCGTGCATTATGTTTTTCCAGCCGCAAATATTTAAAGCTGCTACGAGGAAACATACCTAAACCATTGGTGGATTAGAGGTTTTTCTGATGATCAACGATGAATGCGGGGATGCCTTTTTTCAAGGCACGAAATACACGAGGGAAGAGTTACCACGAAAATCCTTGAATGTTAACGAGAAACCAGATGATTTCAAGATTTACGAAAACAGGGAACGCGTCGCCCTGCCGACGGAACACGATTTCCTCTTGAACGATCTCAAACACGTGCTGGTCGAGCGCCGGTCGCGGCGACGATTCTCGCCCGAACCTATGGCCTTGCAAGAGCTTTCAACATTGCTCAAGTTCTCGGCTGGGCTCTCGAATGAGGAGGGCGCCGAGTTCAGCGATTCCGGGTTTAAATTGCGGCATGTCCCTTCCGCAGGGGGATTATATCCCTACGAAACTTACGTTATCGCGCATAACGTGGAAGGCTTAAATCGAGGCTTGTACCATTACCACGTGCCGGGGCACGCCCTCGACGTGCTTAAGGAGGGGGACTTTCGAAAAGATGCAGCTGGTATTTGCCTGGATCAGTTCTTGGCGAGGGATTGCGCGGCCATGCTCGCGTGGACGCTGGTCGCACCACGTTCAAAATGGAAGTACGGGGAAAGGGCTTACCGGTACATCTTTCTCGATTTGGGACATCTAGCACAAAATTTCTATCTCGTCGCCGAGGTATTGCAATTAAGCGCATGCGCCATCGGGGCGTTGTACGATGACGAGGGCAACGACTTCCTCGAGGTGGATGGCTACGACGAATCGCTTTGTTATGTCGGCGTCGTGGGACGGAGGGCGTAATGATGGAACGGCCCAGCCTTTACGAATTGCAATCACGCATCGGGTACACGTTTAAGGACACCTCCTTGCTCGAGCAAGCACTCACGACGCCTGCTTATGCCAAGCAACACGATGTTGCGTCTTACGAACGGCTGGAGTATCTCGGAGATTCGGTTGCCAAGCTTGCCATGGCACAAGCATTATATGACGAGGGAATAAATGATCAGGAGGAACTCACGAAAGTCCGCAACATTCTCGAAAGCAACCGGGTGTTTGCCGAGCGCGCCGTTGAGCTCGAACTCCAGGATCACGTGATATCACTCGTCCCGATCTCAGAAAATGACCTTGGCGTACTCTCCGATGTCTTGGAGGCGTTGTGCGGAGCCATTTATCTCGATTCCGGGAAAGATCTTGGCGTGGTGAATAATTGCTTGCTCGCCCCGATCTTGCAAAACAAGGACGCGATCGTCGGCGATTCTACGGACCAGCAAAAAAACCAGCTCATCGAAGCCGTGCAAAAGGTCTTCGGTGTCACCCCCATTATGAAAGTGGATTATATCGAGGAAGGACCAGATCACGCGAAGCGGTTCGGGTGTAACAATTTGCGCGTGATGCACCCAGCAGATGATTGCATCTTGCTGGAATTCCCAGAACTCACGACCGAGATCACGTTCAAGCAAAAGAAAGACGCAGAAAAGGACTTGTACAAGAAAGCGCTCGATGCGTGGAAGGAACGGGATTTCGCTACGTGAAAAATTAAAAATCAAGAAAAAATGAAAAACTGTTACATTTTACTGGTCCCTTGACTTGCGCACGATGCTGAACAGGTTATTAGCCATCATGAACGCGAAAAGCAGGTAGATCAACGCAAAGAAAACAACGACCCACAAACCTTTCGTTGTCATGAGATCCATCTCGTTGTCCTCAAGAACCTTGTCCCAGTAGTGCTCGTGCCCGGGTAAGAAATTAAATTGGATGGAACACGGATTGCTTAACACGCTGGCCATTGTCGTGAAGAAATCACCGGTTTGACCCATGTTCGGGTATTGTTCCCAGTCGCAGCACCCGCTCCTGGGACCACCCCCTGGCCACAAGTTCACGTGAGGAATTCCCATCGCGTTGCACATCATAATATCTAGCATCAAATCGTCGAAACCGTTGACCTTGCCATCCTGGTTCACATCTTGCGTCCACGTCCCATTTGCGAGCTGGAATCGCGAACCCGGATCGATCGTGTATGTCGGGGAATACGGGTTCGTGTTCATGCAACCAAGCAATACCAGGCGTTCCTCGTCTGGAACGATTTTCGGTTTGTCTGCGAGAGCTTTCAAGAAACCGTATAACCAGTATGGCTCGTCTGCGCTTCGGTAGAACATGTAACCATCGATGGCAAAATGCGTGCCGTAACCCAGGTTGTGCATAAATCGTGCTATGTCGGGGTCGCCATCGTAATAATCAAGGATATTGTCTTGCGTGCCGCAATTCACGAGCTTAAACCGCAGAGACGGGTCAGAGGAGCCATTGTTCTCCAAACCATTGTACAGCTTATCAATAAGCACGTTCCACTTCGCATCCAAGGTGTCATATTCCGATTCACTCATGGTGTTCATTTCCCAAGCATAGGTCGTGAAGCTACTCTTATCGCCTGTATATTGCAATCCATAAGTAGGCATGGTAAAAGCATTGACCAGATTGCCGACATGTCCCGATGAATTATCGATTCGTTCCACGTCGTACATGGCACCCACGATAACTTGCCGATAGTAATAAGGACCTTTTTCGCGCAAGTCTTGCCAGCCCATAAGCTCTTTCGAGAGCATGTCGTAATCCAGCAAGAATCCGATGCCGCAGCCGTGAGGCGCTTCCACGTGCAACCCCCAAGTATAAAATAACCACATCGTCGCGTTGAATTCGGAGTTATCATATGATGAATTGGGAGGAATGCCACGGACGCTACACGCGTGCGTTTGGTTCAATGCTTGCAACCTTGATTCATAATAGCCCGTGCAGGTCATGTAAAGCGGTCGCACGCCATGGGATGTCTGGTTGAGCCTAGTTGCCATTGATGCACTGATACTGTCCAGGTAAAGCCGCGAGAAATCCTTGGCTAAGGAATACCGGGTTCCGTATGTTCTCATCGTCTCATTAACGTAATTTCCCATGTAACTCATGTTTGCGATGCTTATTTGATCGATTTGAGCCGCAGTGATGTCAAATTGAAACCGGTACGGATAAAATGGATCCGGCCCCGCCCGCAACGCAGAAAGATCGATCGTAACGTTATCGCTTGCTTTGATGTCAGTACCACTTGATGGCGATATTATACTAAACGTTCCGTTATAGTATTGGTCTTGCGGGCCATACCAGTATTCCACGCTGTTCGACGTGCTTGGCGTGTAGTGCAAGGTGAATGTTTGGACGTACCACATCTGGTTCCCCGTCAACATTAAGACGCCGAGGATAATAGCAGCGACAAAGCTGATAGTGCCCTTGAACCGCACACGCTGGCTACGCTTGAATAGTTTCACGTGTTCCTTGATGTACGGGTTGAATCCCTTCTTGAATTCGTAGAAAAGCACGCATGTTATCGAGAGACCATAACATGTAAGACCCAAGTAAGCCATCACGGTCCAAATCATCGAAGTCGCGGGCACGACGAGCCAAGGGGACATGACGAGGAGCCGCGTGATGCCGAAGATGCGATCTGCTTGCCATGGCATCGTGAGGGTCGCGTAAAAATAGAAGCCCGCCCAGATCAAGATCGCAATGCGAGCACTGCGGCGTTTCATGTTGATGGCGGGAATCGCGAGCAAAGTAACGAGGACCAACAAGAAGGCAGATGGCAGTGCCATGCTCAGCGGCGCGTAATACGACGTCTGGATGATGTCCGCGCCGATAGTATACACCAGGAATCCGATATGGAAGGCTGGTCCAGCCGCGATCAAGGACTGGGGCAAGAGATGCCGAAATGCCCGTCCTCGCGAACTGTATAGTCCCTCGGATCGGTATACAAGTTCTTGTCCATTCATGTGTTATTTACCTGCTAAAAGAGGTCAATTTGACCTGGAAAAATCGGATAAATCGTGTAAAAGAAGTAGGTTGAAATTTAAAAGGAAGACGAGTATGTATATTTTAAGTTGGATATTTATCGGGATTTAAATATTTTCATGAGACGAAAATATCAAGCAAGCGGATTCACGCGGACGTGAATGACGCGTGCAACATCGTGCAGAAAGCATGCCCGGGCGCCTTCGCGTGGCATGGCAAGCCCGTGAAACTGTATCCCTGGCGAATCGACGCGAGCGTTTTCGATCATCGCGAGAAAAGCCCTGATATCTGTCGAGTAAGGAGAAGGCCTTGCGGCCGCCCCCTCCTCCAGGAACCCG
>Ga0209039_10000299_pt1 | contig 47988 bp, 37 predicted proteins | sample BogFormECP12_OM1_FD_188238 | JGI IMG/M metagenome (GOLD analysis project Ga0209039, IMG submission 188238) | Bog forest soil microbial communities from Calvert Island, British Columbia, Canada - ECP12_OM1 (SPAdes) (version 2) | ecosystem: Environmental > Aquatic > Freshwater > Wetlands > Bog ...
CGTGCCAGGAAGAGGGGTCAGCGTGGACTTAGTCGGAAAGCTGGTGGGTCAATTCTGAGTAGCAGACGTGGGTCAATTCTCGCGAGCGCCGAAGGCCAAGCGGCGCTCAATCAGCTTTCTGTAACACTGGACGAGAAAAGCACCTGATCCACATGCCGGGTCCAGCACCCTCATTCCGGGCCTCAGAGGATTGTGAGAGTCCAGTCGGTCCACCATGAAGTTCACGACCGGCACCGGCGTGTAGTAGGCGCCTCGGGCGGCCCCTTCTGATTTTGCTGACGGGTGGTGGGTGGCGTGGAGGAACTGCTCGTAAATGACTGACAGGGTTTCAATGGGGATCAGGGAAAAATCGTAGATGTCAAAGAGAGGAAGTTGGCCGTCGGCGGTTCCCCCCTGGAACACTGAGGCCACTCTCCGCAGCCGCTCTGCTCCAAACTCCTGAATCTTCGTACGTGAGAGTGGGAATACTGAGCCATTTAGCCACTCGTCAATGCGCTGCACTAGTTCCGAAAACGTGCTAAGTCGCGCGTGCTGACCGAAGGCCTCATCATAGGAAATGTCCCACTCTTTCAGTTTAGCGTCGGAAAGTATATTTCGTTGCCGCAGATAGCGTAGGTATACGAACTTCCCAATCATGGAGTGGGAGAGGGCACGGTCCTCGAGGCCGTTTTCGGACAGCCAGTCATCCAGAGAGCGGAGATTCTTAAGCAGCCTCCAGTCAACCCTCGACTCGGGCGTTACATGACTACCCCATTCTTTCCATACAGCGCTCGAGTCGACAGCATCACGCCGAATCGGGGCAAGCGCAGCCGCGACTTGTCCAAAATCATCAATAGCACGAAGTGCGCCAAGCCTTGGGTCGTCTCCGGCGTGATCGTCATAGCGGAAGCCGGGGTAGAGGCGCACCCACCCGGGACTCACGACCAGCAAGAAGGGGACGACGTTTTGGTTCCAGACTTTCCTGTGGATTTCCCGCGCTTTCTGTTCCGAATCAGCACGGCAAACGTAAATGACCGGAACATCGGATTGGGAAGGATCGTAGACGCTACCGCGAAGTGTGTAGACCCCCTGGAGGTCGCACGCCTGTTGCGCCATTCGGAGAATGTGGCCGTAGTTGGGGTCTAGTCCCAGCGCGTCCCCGGAGCGATAGTTCGGCGAAGCGGTGTATTGGAGAGCACCCAGGACAGTCTCGAGATTCATGTTGCTCGCGTTAGCTGGCAAGGTCCCTGCCCTTGTGCCACTTCATCCGAACTCGGTCGTTGGGTGCTTCGTTCAAATGGCGACGTGCGCCAAGGTAGCGCTCAGTGGACTGAATATTGGAATGACCGAGGAAAAGTTGAATCTGCTCAAGATCGCCACCTTCAGCCCGGCATAGCCTTGCGCACGTCCGCCGAAGGTCGCGTGGCCTCACGTCCAGACCAACGGCTCGCCCGGACGTCACCACAATCTGCAAAACGGTTTGCTGCGAAATCGGACGGTCCGATACCTTACCGTCGCGGTCAACGGCGCGAAAGATGGGGCCCTCCGAGATCCTCGAGGATTGCAACCAAGTATCAAGAGCTTGTTTGACCCAGATAGGAAGGGCGACCGTCCGATGCCGACCGTGCACGCCTTTGAGATCGAGAAGCACCCAACGTTGGTCGCGAGGCTGAACGTCTTCGATGGTCAGACCGACTAATTCGCCGCGACGAAGAGCACAACCGACGAGTAGCGCTAGAAGGGCCCTGTCACGCTTGCCCCTCACCGAAGAGGGGTCAGGAGCATTGATCAAGTCCTCCGACTGTTCCGCGGTCAGTGAGTTCCCGGTGCGAACTCCACGTGCACTAGGACCCTGAATTCTTGCGATCGCCATCGCCTCTCTGGAGTTTACGAGGCCTTGGTCCGCGGCCTTTGTCACGAGTTTTCGAATCGCGGCGAGGCGCTGGTTGATGGTGGCAGGGGCGTAATCCGCTTGCTGCAGGTCGCGCAAATGGGAGTGAACCAACGACCGGTCCAGCCGAGCGCCGTCGCGACGTCGCCACCACCCCAGAAAGTCCGCGACGGCCTTGCGGTACATCATCCTGGTGGTCGTGTTTTCGATACTCCCCAGCACCTGCTCTGCAAGGGCTTCGAACTGTTCCGGCGCGCGACTCATAAATGACGGCCATTATACCATAAATTGCATTATAGCAAGCGAATAAAAAGCGAATCTCATAGCCTCAATGCTCTCACCAGATTATCCGCTGGGTGGATTCAGCCCCCCGTCGACGGTGGTAGCGATCAACCGGCCCCAAAACGTGCTGCCCATCGACCCGCTCGCGCGATTCGTTGTCTACGCATACCGTTCTATCTCATTCCGGGTGGGTCGCCCGCCACTCGGAGGCTAGCCCCGACCACAAACTCGAGCGGCCAGCTTACGCGCCTCTGAGATTCCTCCGCAATACGCCCGTTACTCGCTGAACTGGCCGCTGAGCGGTGTCTCTCGCGATGACCCACCCACTAAGACCTTATACTCGCCGGCCACGAGTTCCCATTCGTTCTTCTCGGCGTTGAAGATGGACAAGTAGTGCGGATCGAGCCCCAGGGTCACCGCCTTGGCTTCTCCGGGAGCAAGTTGGATCTTGTCCCAGGCCACCAACCGTTTGAACGGCTCCCCCGCGGCTTGGGGCAGCTCGACATACACCTCGGCAATCTCCGCCCCGGCTCGGGCGCCCGTGTTCTTCACCGTGAAGGTCACCGCCGGCGACTGCCCTCGCTGCACTTCTAGACCCGAGTACGAGTAACTCGTGTAGGAGAGCCCGTGTCCAAACGGAAAGAGCGGTTCTTTGCCCTCGGCATCGTACCACTTGTAGCCGACCTTCAGTCCTTCGCTATAGTCGAGGTCGAATTGTCGCGTATTAGTCTTGAATGTCGAGCCCGGGAAAACCGGTTTCATATCCTCGGGGCCAGCAGCAGGCTGTTCCGCGAGCTTGGGACGAGGCAGGTCCGCCTCCGATCGCGGGAAGGTGAGCGGTAGCTTGCCAGTGGGGTTCACATCGCCGAAAAGGATGGCTGCCGTCGCTTGTGCGCCCTTGATCCCCGGATACCAGACCTCCAGCACCGCGCTTACGCTATCGATCCACGGCATGGCGACCGGCCCGCCCGTCTCCAGCACCACAATCGTGTGGGGGTTGGCGCCGGCAACCGCGCTCACCAAAGCGTCCTGATTATCGGGCAGCGAGAGGCTCGGCACGTCGCGCCCCTCGCTGGCGGGCTGGTTCACGAATACGATCGCCACCTCAGATTCTTTGGCAAGCTCCGCTGCCGCCGCCGGATCGGTCCCCTCGTTGTACCCTACTTTGGCGTTCGTTGCCTTGGCCCGGATGGCCTTCAGCGGCGAGGAGGGAAACCATACCGGGCCGCGATTAAAGAAGCGCGGCGCACCCGCCGGCGGAGGTGGCGGCGGCACCGCGTTGCCGCCCGGAGGGTTGACCTGCGCTGAACCGCCCCCCGATAGCACGCCAACGTCGGCGTGCGATCCGATAACGGCGATCGACTTGAGGCTCGACGCACTGAGAGGCAGTTGCCCATTCGCGTTCTTCAACAGCACGCTGCCCTGCTCGGCAACGCTTTGGGCGACGGCAAACCCTTTGAAGATATCCGGCACCTCGCGGCCCGGTCCATCGTCAAACAGCCCGACCGCAAACTCTGATCGCAGGACGCGGTGGACCATATCGTCGAGACGCGAGGCGGGAACCTCACCGCTTTCCACCGCCTTCTTGAGGGCATCGGCGAAGAAATTGTTTCCCGGCATCTCGATATCGAGTCCGGCCATGGCGGCCTTTACGGTGCTATGCGTGGCGCCCCAATCCGACACCACGAAGCCCTGGAAACCGAAATCCTTCTTCAGCACATCATGCAAAAGGTAACTGTTCTCGCAGGCGTAGTCGCCGTTGAGGAGGTTGTAGGAACACATCACCGCGCCCACGCCCGAATCCTTGACGCCGATTTCAAATGCCAGCAAATCGCTTTCTCGCATGGCCCGTTTGTCGATCTTAATGTTCACGAAGTTGCGGCCATTCTCCTGATCGTTCAAGGCATAGTGCTTGATGTCGCCAATGACGCCCTGTTCCTGCTCGGCCTTCATCTCTTCGCCGACCAGCTTACCCGCCAGGATGGGGTCCTCGCCCTTGTACTCGAAGATGCGGCCGTTGCGAGACTCCCGCGTGAGGTTGATGCCGCCGCCCAGCGACATGTTGAATCCCTGGTTGCGGAGCTCGCGACCGATCAGCGCTCCATACTCATGGGCCACCTTCAAGTCCCAAGTTGATGCTTCAGAGACTCCGGAAGGCAGAGCCGTTGAATAACGTCCGAAAGCCGAACCCCGCGTGACGCCAACGGCGGCGTCGGCCATCTGGAGGTCCGGAATACCGAGGCGCGGAATGCCAGGGATATGACCCGCCCCGCCCAGCGACCTCGTGGGCGGTTGTGACTCCGGGGGCCCGGCCGCACGGCCCAACCCATGTAGCAGCGAGATCTTCTCGTCAAGCGTCATCTGGCTGATGACCAGGTCAGCGCGCTGATCGGGGGATAGAGTTTTATCCATCCAGGGACCCTTGGGCTTTTGCGGCTGCCCCGGGAATTGTGCGGGAACACGCGTGAAGGGCACAAAAGCAACAGCGACGACGATAACCAGCGGCTTCAGGGCGTTCCTCAAGGCGAGACGAGTGGAAGGCATGTGTCGAGTTCCATCCTTTCATGGAAAATCAGGTGGAGCGGCGGTCGATTCCGGAGAATCACGCCCCAGGTTAGTTGATATGCCGCAGCTCGGGAAGGTTTCACGTTGCGGTTCCCAGTCTCCCGCTGGGAGCGCGGGCGTCCCGCCCGCTCTTCAGAAGTGGCCAGCCGCTTTGTGACACTCATCACCGACACCCGTCCGCTTTTTTGGTCAAATCTCCACCGCGGGACGCCGTGTGCTGTAACACGGGACATTTGGCAATGGCCAGCGGCGCAGCCGCTGAAGCTAATGACTCTGGGGCTGCGGGATCAATGTGGGTGCAAATGAAAACGTTGAATTCGATCTCCAGGCGAGACTTCATCAAATCGTCCATCGTCGCCGGCGCGGCGGCTGCAGGCATGCGATCGGTACCGCTGAATGGCGCCTCGGCCGCCAACGATCCCGCAACGCCGCTGCGCTTCGGAGCGAATTACACGCCGCGGAAGCGTTGGTGGTATTGCTGGCAGGACTGGGATCAGGCCTCGATCGTCGACGATCTGAGTGCGGTCGGCGAACTCGGCATGGACCACATTCGCATCCAGTGTTTATGGCCGATCTTCCAGCCAGGAATCAACCAGGTGAGCGACTCGGTTCTGCACAACCTGTATTTATTGCTGGAAGCGGCGGGCCGAGCCGGGTTGGACGTTGAAGTGACCGTCTTGAACGGGGATGAGCGGGCTGGAGTTCATGCCCGCCTGGGTGGCGCCACTGGTGCCTTCTTGGCATGGCAACGGCGCCGGGAATATATTCACGGACCAGAAGGTGATCGAGGCGGAGAAGTTGCTGTTGCGCAGAATTACCGAGACCGTGGGCAAGCATCGGCGCTTTCTGGGCTTCGACCTCGGGAATGAACTAGGGGTGTTGCAGGGACTCAATAACCCGGTCACTCCTGATCAAGCCGATGCCTGGGCCACCCAACTTCTCCATTACTGCGAAGAGATCGCCCCGGGAAAGTTCCACGTCAACGGAGTCGACGACGTGCACTGGTTCTCAGACTTCGGTTTCAGTAGAGAGAACCTGGCAACGGTAGGCAAGGCCACGGTGGTCCACTGTTATGTCTTCTTCACCGGCGCTCTGGAGCGCTACAAATACTCCGATGCCGGCTCGTTGCGCCTGGCGGAGTACATGGTGGAGTTGGCGTACGCTTATCACACCGATCTCCAACGGCGGGTTTGGGTGGAAGAGACCGGCGCGAGCGCCGAGTGGATGCCCGCCGACTACCTGCCGGAGTTCATGGAGCGAGTGGTAGCCAGCGTCGCTGGCACCGGCAAGGCCTGGGGCATAACCTGGTGGAGTTCCCACGATATCGATCCCGGGGTGAAGGGCTTCGACTCACTGGAATATACGCTGGGGTTGCTGGATCTCGACAATAAGCCGAAACCCTTGGGACGCAAGTTTTCGGCGCTGGCCCGCGAGTTGCGGCGAAAGCCGCCACCGGCCGCCCAACGGCGACTGGCGCTGGTGATCCCTGACCGTGGCCTGTCGCAAAAGAACTGGCCTCCGGATTGGACCTATGGCCGAGCCTTTATGAATCTAGTGGCGCGTGGAAATACCCCGGCCATTGTGCTGGAAAGTCGCGCCCGAGATAAGGAGTATCTGCGAGCTCGTGGAATTGAAGAGTTGGTTTCGTTGGCTCAGGCGGGCACGTGACATGCACGATGTCGCTCGCAAAGAACAACGTTAGTTTAGATGGACACGCGGCTGGGAAAGTAGTAGCGTCCCCTTTTAATGGCCGTGGACTGGCCGCGTCGGGAGGAAACCTTGGACGATAAGACAACCCCATTCAAAGCGCGTCAAAGCGCATACCCATCTCAACCCGATAGCAGCCGACGCGACTTCCTGAAAAGCGCCACAACCGTAGCCGCCAGCCTGGTGGTCCCGCCAGCGCTGCGGGTAGAGACGTCCGATCGGCTGCCGACGGTGAGCCTGGGACCCCACCGGGTCACGAGGCTCATCGTGGGCAGCAATCCCATGTACGGATACTCCCATTTCAATCATCTCTATGACCAGCACATGCTGGAGTGGTTCACGGACGAACGAGTGGTGAATCTCCTGCTGGACTGCGAGAAGAAGGGCATCAACACCTGGCAGGCGAGTTTCAACTATGCCATGAAACGGCAGATTCCCAGGCTGCGAGACGCCGGGGGCAAGATCCAGTTCATCTGCCTGGCGGCCTCGTGGCACTACGATGAGAAGTGGCCGAGAACCCCGGAAGCGATCCTGGATGGCACGATCAGGTGTGCGCAGGCGGCCGTGGAGTTCAAGCCCATTGGTATTGCTTTCCACGGCGCAGCCACCGACATCCTGTTCCGGGCGGGGAAAATCGACCTGCTCAAAACCTACATCGATAAGGTCCACGACATGGGAGCATTGGCGGGAATCTCCACCCATAATCCCGCCATCCTGGACACCCTGCGGGAGAAGGATTTTCCCAACGACTTTTACATGACGGGCTTGCATTACCTCACTCGCCATCCGGAAGATTGGACGAAGGAAATTGGCACGCTTCCTCTGGATGAGGGCTGGATCGCCTCTGATCCTCCCAAGATGGTCGAGGCCGTGCGGAAAGTCAACAAACCTGCCCTGGTCTACAAGGTCTTGGGTGCGGGCCGCCGGTGCGGGTCAGAAGGGGAGAAGCGCAAAGCTATCGAATGGGCGTTCAAGAACATCAAGCCGACGGATGCGACGATCATCGGCCTCTACCCAAGGTATTCGGACCAAGTCAGTGAGACGGCCAAGATGGTACGCGAAATCCTGGCCTGACGACATGCTTCATTCCGCGCCCAATGCAACCTCGGAGGTCACTTCAGAACCGGCCAACGGACGGATTGCCCACGGCTGATAAAGAGGAGGATATGGATCCGCAGTGGCTTAGTTGGGCCAAGAAGTTGCTGGCGATCGCGCAGACCGGACTCACCTACGCCAAAGACCAGTACGATATTGAGCGCTACACCGCCGTCCGTCAGATCGCGGCGGAGATCATGGCCACAGGGTCAGGGCGCACGGATACTGGTGTACTGGTCGATCTCTTCAGCGGTGAGGTCGGATACCCTACGCCCAAGGTGGACGTATGCGCGGCCGTGTTCCAGGACAATTGCCTCCTGTTGGTTAAAGAGCGTGAGGATGGCGGTTGGACGCTGCCGGGCGGCTGGGCAGATGCGGGTGACGCGCCCAGCGTCGCTGCCGTCCGCGAGGTGAAGGAGGAGTCCGGCTACGAGGTGGTGGCTCGCAAACTCGCCGCCGTGTACGACCGCAATCTGCATGGGCATCCGCCCATTCCCTACCATGCCTACAAGCTGTTCTTTCTCTGTGATCTCGTCGGCGGAAGCGCCGCAACGAGCCGCGAGACAGACGCCGTGGGTTTCTTTGGGGAAGATCAGATCCCTCCCCTCTCTCTATCGCGAGTGACGCCCGAGCAGATCGCTCACCTTTTCAACCATCGCCGCCATCCGGAGTGGCCCACTTCATTCGACTGATGAAATCAGAAAGGAGCACGTTCATGCACGAACTCACTCCACGGCCAGTGGCCCCGCGCCCGGCAAGCCGAACGTTACTTCTTGTCTTGGCGGCGCTCTTCCTAGCGGCCGTGTCGGCCTTGGCACAGACGCCCGCCCCGGCGGTGACCGGGAATCCCCGAGTGGACAAATTGCTCAGCCAAATGACGCTGGAAGAGAAGATCGCCATGATCCACGGCGCCCAGGAACCGACCGCGACTGATCAGGGCCAGGCGGGCTATCTGCCCGGCGTCCCGAGGCTGGGCATTCCGTCCCTCCGCCTGGCGGACGGCCCTCCGGGCGTGCTGACCCGGCAGGCGGCCACCGGCCTCACGGCCACCATGGGTCTCGCCGCCACCTGGAGTCGCAAGGACGCGGAGCAAAACGGCGTGGTGGTGGGCCGCGACGCCCGCTCGCTCGGCATCGACGTGGTACTCCAACCTTTCATCAACATCGATCGTGACATCACGTTTGAGCGCGGCTATAACGTTTACGGCGAGGATCCGCTACTCTCCGGCCAGATTGGCGCCGGCTTCATTCGTGGTGTCCAGGGCCAGGGCGTGATGGCCCAGGCGAAGCACTACGTTGCTTACGACGGGGGCGACAACGTCTTTGTGGATCCCCAAACCCTGCACGAAATCTACGTGGCGCCCTTTGTCGATGCGGTAGAAGCGGGCGTCTCGTCGATCATGTGCTCGTACAACAAGATCAATGGGCCCTATGCCTGCGGCAACGGCGACAACCTCAACACCATTCTGAAGCATGAGCTGGGCTTCAAGGGATTCGTGACCTCCGACTGGGGCGCAACGCACGGCACGTTGTTCATCAACCAGGGTCTCGACCTGGAGATGCCAGGTCCCATGCCGGACGCGCCGTTCAGCATTCCCACCTATTTCACCGCGGAGCCGCCGCCACCGCCGTCTACTCATCCTCTCGGCCCGGGTACCATGGAGGACGTAGATTTCGGCTTCTCATTCGGCGGCATCCCGGAGGAGCCGCAAAATCCCTTCGACTTCTCGGGCTTCGGGAATCCGGCGCCGGTCGAGGGCATGATGCCGGCGCTCAAGGCGGGTGAAATCAAGGAAGAAACCATTACCCGCGCTGTAGGGCGGATTCTCTTTGAGATGGACAAGTTCGGGTTCCTCGACGGCAAAGGCAAGCATAGCGTGACACCGATCGAGTCCGCCGGCAATGCTCCGATAGTGCGGAAGACCGGTGAAGATGCTGCCGTGCTGCTCAAGAACGAGGACGGCGCGCTACCGCTGAAGCCGGCTGATCTCGACTCGCTGGCCCTGATCGGCCCCGGCGCCGGGCAGACCATCGCCATCGGCGAGCCGGGCGAGAAAGCTCTGGGCATCCCCGAGCGCCAGATCGGTACTCTTGAAGCCGTGCGAAAACTCGCCCCCACTGCCAAGGTCACTTACGCCGTCGCCGACGACATGACCGGTACAGCGGTGCCCGCCGGCGTCCTCAGCCACGACGGCCAGCCGGGCCTCCTGCGCACCGACGCCAAGACGAAGGCGACGCAGGTGGACCCGCAACTCAACTTCACCAAATCAAATCACCAGGCTCTGCCCGCCGGCGGCTCGTACACCTGGACCGGTACTCTCAACGCGCCAAGCGCGGGCGACTACCTTATCTACCTGCAGATTCTCGGCACTTCCGGCGCTCTGAGCGTGGACGGAAAGCGCATTGTCAGCTCCGGAAACCCGCTTGGCAACCTGCACGGCAACGTCATCAAGGCAGGCGAGCACAACGTGCTGCCTACCACCGACGGACTCGACAACATGCGCCACCGTCTCAGTCTCACGGCCGGCCCGCACGCGCTCTCCGTCACCGCCAGGGCGGACACCTCAGGCGCCCCGGTGCAGATCCGTCTGAGCTGGGTGACTCGCGAGCAGCAGAAGGCCAACTACGACGCCGCCCTGACGGCAGCGAAAAACGCCAAGACCGTTGTGGTGTTTGTGTGGGGACGCGGCCGGCCCGACTTCGGATTGCCGGGCGATCAGGCGAAGCTCATCGACGACATCGCCGCGATCAACCCGAACACCATCGTGGTGATGAACCTCAGCCAGCCGGTGGCCATGCCCTGGCTCGACAAGGTCAAGGCAGTGTTCCAGATGTGGTACCCGGGTGACGAGGGTGGCTGGGCCACGGCTAATTTACTGCTCGGCAAAGTGAGCCCGGCCGGCCGGTTGCCGTTCACCTGGCCGAAGCGGTTGCAGGACGGTCCCGCCAACGATCCCTCCCATCCCGAGCGCTCGTCCAAAGGCGTTCAAGGCAAGACCACCTACGCCGAGGGCATCAACGTGGGCTATCGCTGGTTCGACCAGCAGAACATCGAGCCGCAGTTCCCCTTCGGCTTCGGCCTGTCGTATACGACATTCGAGTACTCGGGACTCAAGATTTCCCGTGCCGCAGACGGCGGGCTGGAGGTGAGCTTCACGCTGCGCAATGCCGGCAAAGTGACGAGCGACGAGGTGCCTCAGGTGTATCTGGGCGCCCCGAAGGAGCCGCCCGGCGGCGCGCAGTTTGCGGTAAAGGCGCTCGCGGCGTTCGACCGCGTCAGCGTCCCGGCCGGTCAGTCGAAGACCATCACATTGCATCTGCCAAGGCGTCGGCTGGAATACTGGTCCACGGCCGATAATCGTTGGGACATTGCCGCCGGCAGCCGCATCCTTTACGTCGCTTCTTCTTCGCGTGACGTGCGCTTGCAGCATGACGTGAACATCGCTGGCGCGTCTCGGTAGCAATGGACTTTTCCAAGAAGCGGTCATGGCCGCGCAAGAAGCAGCACACGACCTGTCGGTGGGCGGCCGGCGGGCTTCGAGGCCGCCTCGGGTGGCTCTCGCCCTCATCGGTTTCACGGCCATCATTGCGCAGATCGTGTTGATGCGAGAGCTGATCGTTGTCTTCTATGGCAACGAAATATCACTGGGCTTCATTCTAGCCAACTGGTTGCTCTGGACTGCCTTTGGCAGCGGCGCCTTGGGCCGCCTTGCCGGCAAAGTCCGCAACCCTCGCACGCTCATGGCCGGCTTGCAGGGTCTCATCGGGGTGGTACTTCCTGTCACCATTCTCGTCGTAAGAGCCAGCAAAAACGCCTTTCAACCTACATCAGGCGAGATCCTTGGACCGGGCCCCATGTTTCTGACGTCCTTGGCGGTCCTCAGCGTGTTCTGCTCGGTCTCCGGGTTGCTTTTCGCCGCCGGCAGCCGCGCCTATGCTCGCGAGGCAGGGGCGTCGAGCATTGAGGCAACCAGTTCCGTGTACCTGCTGGAGGCGATAGGCTCCGGTGTGGGTGGCCTTCTGGCGAGCCTGGTTCTGATCCGCTACTTCGATGCTTTCGAAATAGCGTCGTTGGTCAGCATCCTGAACTTCGTGGCCGCGATTCTGATCGTCGAGGCGCCGCGGCTCCGACGCGCCCTCGTCGGAGGGCTTCTCGCAGTCTTCGCCTTTCTCGTTCTCCCCTTCCTCAACCGCCGACTCGAGAAGATGTCACTGGCCTGGCTCTGGCGTGGCTTCCAGGTGGTGGCGATCCGCAACTCCATCTATGGCAATCTGGCCGTGGTTAAGACAGAAGGCACTCGCAGTCTCTTCGAAAATGGTCTGGTAGTCTTCAGCGTACCGAACCTCGAGTCGGCGGAGGAAGCTGTCCATTTCGCCCTGCTGCAACATCCCGCGCCGCGAAGCCTGCTGCTGATCGGCGGCGGCGTGAACGGAAGCCTCGCCCAGGCTCTCCAGCACTCGACCATCGAGCGCGTCGACTACGTTGAGCTTGATCCGGCGGTTCTGGATTTGGCCCGGCGCTACTTTCCGCAAGAATGGAGTCCGATCGGTTCCGATCCACGAGTGCACGCGCACCCCATCGACGGGCGCTTGTTTCTGAAGACGACGCGAGACAGGTTCGACGTCATCATCCTCAACCTTCCCGATCCGGAGACTGCGCAGCTCAACCGATTCTATACCGACGAGTTCTTCCGGGAAGTGGCGGCCAAGCTGACCCCATCCGGAATCTTTTCGTTCCAGCTCCGAGCGGCGGAAGACTTTATCAGCCCCGAACTGGCGGACTTCCTGCGTTGCATCAAGAAGACGCTGAGCGAGGTCTTTCCGGAAGTGACCTTTATTCCCGGGGGTACCGTCCATTTCTTTGCCGCCCAGCGCCCCGCACTCCTCGCCACTGGTTCCCAGGACCTTTTGTCACGACTGCAAGCGCGGCATCTCCGCACCCGCTATGTTCGCGAGTATTACATTCCCTTCCGCATGATGCCGGACCGCATGGCCGATCTCGACCTGCAGATCCGGCCACTCGCGGATACGCCCGTCAACCGCGATTTCACACCGGTAGCCTACTATTTCGATGTCGCCCTTTGGAGCCAGCGGTTCAATCACAGCTACCGTCAGGTGTTCCATTCCGCGGCGAGCGTGCGCTTCCGTTCCGTGATTGTCGCCGTGGGGTTGCTCCTGCTCGCGATCGCCGGAAGCCTTCGCTGGTTGGCGAAGAACGGTCAGCGATCCCGATCCAGTGCCGGCTTCTGCGTCGCCACCACCGGATTCACACTCATGGGCCTGGAGATGCTTTTGTTGCTGGGTTTCCAGGCCATCTACGGCTACGTTTACCACCAACTGGCCATCCTGATCGCTGCCTTCATGGTGGGAATGGCGGTGGGCAGTTGGTGGGCTAGGGGGGGGTCCAGTGGTGCCCCGAAGAGCGGCGCTAAGGGGCCGGACCCCGCTGGACCGAAACCGGGCGGCGCGGCAGGAAAACGGCAGGCAGTGTTGATCCTTGCCTGGCTGCAGATCCTCGTCGCCGTCTCTCCGCTCCTGCTGTACGCATTGTTGGCCTGGTTCGCCGGGATCAGGACCGCGCTGGGACTGTGGGTGGTAAGCCAGATCGTGTTTCCCACCCTGGCCATCCTCTGCGGACTCCTGGGAGGATACCAGTTCCCGGTTGCCAGCCGGATGTTTTTCGTCAGCTCGCGGCAGGAGTCTAGCGGTCTAGGCTCGCTATATGCTCTGGACCTCCTGGGAGCCTGCCTCGGCGCGGTGCTCCTGAGCGTGTATTGGGTTCCCGTCTTCGGCTTCCTGAAGACCGCGTTGCTTAGTGCGGTGGTGAACCTGGCACCTGCCGGCCTTGCATATCTCTCGATGGGGGAACCCCCGGTTGATCGGGCATGACGGCATCGGGAGCGTGAGGCTGGCCGAAAACCAGGGCGGAGAACTGGAAAACATCCGTATCCTCGTTCTGCCAGCAGCGCCGCGGCAGTCCCGCCTTGACGCACGTCTGGTCGAGGAAGGTCGTCCGATCCCAGTGCTCCTCACTGGCGACCTGAGGCAAAAGCACCCCTTGCGATTCGCCCTCCCGCACGAGTAATCCATCATGGCCGACCTGGATTTGCTTCCAGTCCGTCACCCGGCGCAGCGGTGACAGGACCGAGATCTCGTATTCCAGCTCACCCAGTTCGGCAGCGGAGACCGGCGAAAAGCGCGGGTCTCGAACTGCCGCAAATGCCGCCACGTCGCGCACCGTCATACAGAGAGGTTTGAGGGGTGTGATGTAGCCGATACACCCGCGCAGCTCTCCTTTCTTCTTTAGCGTCACGAAGGCGCCGCGGTCCCGCGTCAGAGCTTCGAGCCCCCCGGGCGAGCACTCATAGAGCTTGCCCTCGCGTACGGCGCTTTCCACGGCCTTTTTCGCGATCGTCATCAGCGCCTGCTCTTCCTTCACGTCCAGCCTGAACTCAGCGCCTTTCGAACCGCGTGACGCCGCCTCCTTGACGAACGCCTCCGCTCCGTAGCCGACCACCCGACTCTTGTCGGGGGTGACGTCTCCCGAGTTGGCGTATTTGAGGATGATGGCGCGATTGGCTCCCAGGCGCTCGGCCGCGATCATCGCTGCCACGATACCCCCTCCGCCGCAAGCCTCCCACACCCGCTGCTCGAAGTTGCCCGACATGTTGAAGTAGTCCCACTCTTCGATCGCTTTCAGCGTCTTGTGGTCGATGGTCTCCGCCTCGTCGTAGGGATGGTAATGCGACATATCGGAGCTGGCCACGATGAGGGTGTTAAAGTCGCCATCGGCGGTCGTCCCCTCCTTCTCGATGAGCTTGGCCAGGCTCACGCCCAGCGCCCGCGAGGTGCCGTAGTCTTGTTCGCCCATCACCACCGGCACCAGCTTGAATTCGCCCAGCACGCGTTGCAGGAAGGGCAGTTCGTCCTCCAACGCATGTTCCCACCGGCCTTGAACCTCTCCATGTCCCTGGCCGGAGAACTTGATGAGCGGACTCATAGCCACCAGCTTGGCGGCAAAAGCCTTGTCGACCAGGACCTGGCCCAGCGGCGTAGCGTAGGCGTCGCCGTCATAGACTGAATTGAAGGGGAAGGCCTCATAGTGGCTGGGCGCTATCACCACCACGCGAGTGAACTTCCGTCCCCGCAGCAGAGCGTAGGAGTACGCCGCCACCGGACCGGAAAAGGGATAACCCGCGTGCGGCGCAACCAGCGCCACCAGCGGCCCCTTGAGTGCCGGCGCCGTTGCCTGAGCCAGAAAGTCGTCCACCATTTTGCCCAGTTCCTTCGGGTCGGCGGGATAGAAGCTCCCGGCAACTCCGGGCTGTCTTACCTTTGGTTTGTCAGCCGCTCTGGCATGGCCGCGCGGCAGCGAACAAGCCAACAACAGAAATAGGGAAGGAAAGTAGCGCCAATCTAGTTTCTTGGTCACGCTCATAGTTCGTCCTCCCGAGAGTTCATGCTAAGGCGACGCTGAGGAAGGCGTGAAAAAATAAGAAGTTTCTCGCAAAGGCGCAAAGGCGCGCACAGTCGCAAAGAAGAAACCCTTTGCGTGCTTTGCGAACTTTGCGGCTTTGCGAGAAACTTTTTGCTTTTCAACTTTCTTCACACGTTCTGAGGTCTCACCGTGCGTGAAGAGCCGCACCACCCATTTGTAAGCCAGGTCAGCCGGGTGTTTTTGCGCGCGTCCTATGGCCGAACGCTGTTCGGCCCTACGATTCTCCTTGCTGCCGACTGCCTTCTGCCTTCTGCCTACTTCTTCACGACCACAAGCCCGGAATCACCTGCTGGCAGTACTCGCACTTGCCTTTTCTCACGTGCATCTGGCCTACGGTGAACCCCTGGCGCTCCACCACGATACGGCGGCACTTGGGGCAGTAAGTGTTTTCCGCGGGGTGGCCGGGCACGTTACCGATGTAAACGTAGTGGAGACCCTCGGCATCGGCGATGGCCTTGGCCCGTTCCAAGGTCTCCACCGGCGTCTCGGGAAGGTTGGTCAACAGATACTCGGGATGGAAACGCGTGAAGTGCACGGGGACGTCAGGGCCCAAGTCGGACTTCACCCACCGTGCCATGGCCTTGAATTCCGCGTCTCCGTCGTTCAAGGTCGGGATCACCAGGTACACGATCTCGGTCCACGTTCCCTGTTTCTTGATCGTCACCAGGGTGTCGAGCACGGGCTTCAACTCGCCGTTCACGACTTCTTTGTAGAACTTCTCTGAAAATCCCTTCAGGTCTATCTTGATGGCGTCTACGGTCCGGCACCAGGTTTTCAGGGGATCTTGTTGGATGTACCCTCCGCTGATCACCACGCTTTTGACGCCGACATTGTGTCCGGCCTCCGCCGCGTCCATCACATACTCGTAGAAGATCACGGGCTCGCTATAAGTGTAGGCGATCGACGGGCACTGGTACTGTTTCGCCAGCGACGCGAGATCGCGGGGCGGTACGTAGTTGCTCTTGACCTGCTCCGGCCGCACCTGGGAGATCTCCCAGTTCTGGCACATCTTGCAGTTGACGTTGCAGCCCGCCGTGGCGATGGAGAAGGCCATGGTACCGGGCTGGAAATGGAACAAGGGCTTCTTTTCAATGGGATCGACGTGCGCGGTCACCACCCGTGAATGGACCAGGCTGTAGTATTTGCCCCCGCGGTTCTCCCGCGCGCCGCAGTAGCCCCGCTCGCGATCGTCGATCACGCACTCGCGCGGGCAAAGCTTGCACTTGGTCTTCTTGTACGCGAGCTTCTCGTAGAACTTCGCTTCGACGATGAATTGCGAATCGTCAGCCGCCGCCGTGCCCGTTGGGATGGGACTTGTTGGGATGGGACTTGCCCCACCGCCGGAGGCAGGCCCGGAAAGAAGTCCTATCGGGATCGCGCTCGCCGACGCCAGCGCACAACCGGCCAGGCAGGGAAGCGCGGCGGCTTTCAGGAACGCCCTGCGATCAACCCCCGAGTTCTGATCCCAAGTCAGGAACCGGCGGTCGCCGATCTTCAACCCCTGCTTTTCGGTGGCTTCGTTCCTCATCTTTTCCTATCGACTTCCTTTATTTTCATACAAATCGGTGGCTTCGTTTTTCAAAAAGCTCTCAGCTTTCAGCTCTCAGCTGTCAGTTTTCAGTTCCAGCCCCTTTCCCGCTTGACTTTCCCTCGTTAATACCGCCCCTCCCGGGTTTTCCACCGTCCGTGCTCCCCGATCTGCGAGGCCGGTCAATAGTAAGGACTGGTTGGCGATCCGAAAACGCCAAATGGGTTCGTATGGAAAACCCAACCCAAGATGTCCTTTGCTGCCAATACAGATTTGGGTTCGGTCCGATTTTTTCGCCTTTCTTTCCGGATTTCTCGATATATTTGCTGACGTCATGCATCCACTCTGTCCAGTACAACCTCGTTACTCTTATGGTAAAATAGGCGGAAAGAATAAGAGGTTTCTCGCAAAGCCGCAAAGTTTAGGAGGAGTCGCAAAGAAGCAACTTCTTCTCTTTGTTTGCATTGCGAACTTTGCGCCTTGGCGAGAAACTCCTTTGTTCTCCCCATTTCTTCACACCTTCTCAGTTTTCAGCCTTCAATCACCCAACCCCCACTTCTCACTCTCATTTCCAAGGTCAAGCCTGGGCGTTCTCTTTACCGAGAACTGATAACTGAGAACTGAAAACCCTCAAACGGTGGCTTCGTTCCTGACTCTTCCACAGGCCGATCCTTTGTTTTCAAGCAAATCGGTGGCTTCGTTTTTCAAAAGCTGTCGGCTTTCAGCCGTCAGTCATCACCTTCCTCCCATTGATCGAGGGGCGCTATTCGGCACGCAGCGCCACCATGGGATCCACGCAAGTGGCGCGGCGGGCTGGAATGAAAATGGCAAGCATGGCCACTGATCCGATCAGCAGCACGCTCACCAGAAAACTGAGCGGGCTCGGCCCGCCAGCCCCCGCCACGGCGGGAACCATCAGCGTGATCGCGTAAGCGGCCGTGAGTCCGACGGCCAAACCGGCCACCGCAATAACGGCCCCCTGGCGCAGGCAGAGCCAGAGTACATCCCGGCGTGGCGCTCCCAACGCCATGCGAATCCCTAGTTCCCGGCTGCGGGAACTGGCGGCATAGCTCGCGCTTCCGTAAAGTCCGACACAAGCGAGCACGACAGCTAGCGCACCCAACACGCCCAGGAGTACGCTGCCCGCGATTTCGACCTTGCGGGCAAGCCGCAGATGCTGTTTCATCGTGCTCGCATTGACGAATTCGAGGTTCGGATGTGCCTTGTGCAACTCGCCGCGCACCAGACCCACCAGGGCTGAGGGCTCCCCGGCGGTTTCGACAACCAGCGTCATCTCGCCGAACGCTGAGCCGAGCGGTACAAATACACACTCCTGCGGCTGCTCATAAAAGCTCGAATACTTTCCATCCTCAACCACGGCCACAACCTGCAAATTGTTGTAGCCTTCCGCTTGAATCCACCGCCCCACCACCTGGTTCGGCGGCGTGTTGGGCCACAACCGCCTCGCGGCGGTTTCATTCAGCGCGACAACCCTCGCGGCGTTCTTCGAAGCCGGCAGATCCTGCCGGACGAAGTCGCGCCCGGCCAGAACCCGAGTCCCCAGCGCGCCAAAGTAACCGGGGCCAACGTAGATTTGGCCTACTGACCGCATGGAGTCGGGCGCGTTGCCTCCGGGTGAGGCAATCTTGAGAGAGAACATTCCGGTGTCGCCCAGCGGAACCGGACCTGCATACGTGGCGCGTCGCGCACCGGGAAGGGCTCCAAGCTCTTCCGCGACTCCGCCCCAATTCGTGCGCTTCGAGAGGTCGAAGGAGACCACAAGAACCAGCAGGAGTTTTCTGTCCACGTCCAAGCCGGGGTTCATTTTCAGCGCGCCGGAATAACTCAAGAGAAACCCGAAGGCGCCGGCAGCGAGAAGCTGCGCCACCGCAATCTGGACGATGAGCAGGCCTTTCAGGACGGGCATGCGCCCTCGCGGTGGCGTAAATGCAGCGCTGGTAGCATTCAGGTCCGCGAGCACATTCCGCCGCGACGCCTGGATAGCAGGCCACGCCCCGAAAGCTATCCCCGTGGCCAGCGCGAGGAAGATGCTGTACAGCAGCACCCGCCGGTCGATGTGGATGCCGTAGTCCATCGGGATGATCAACGGACTCACGCGATTGAGCGCATAGATCAAGCAGGCAGCGAGCACCAGCCCGATCGCCACTCCGCCTATCGACAGCAACACGCTTTCGGTGAGGAACTGCCGAAAGATTCGCAGGCGGCTGGCGCCCAAGGCAGCGCGAATCGCGGTCTGTTGCCGCTGCCTGGCCGCGCGGGCGAGCATCAGGTTGGCGATATTCGCACAGGCGATAAACAGCACCAGATTAACCAGCGACATCAAGATTGAACTGAAAAACAATCCCACCCGGGAGTTTTTCGTTGCTGCTTCCTCCAGATCGGCTTCGCAGTCATTGTCCGTGGCGGGATATTCCTGCCCGAGTTGCTGCGCAATCAGGTTCAACTCCGCCCGAGCTTGCGCGAAGGTGCTGCCCTGACGCAGGCGGCCCAGACTGTTCAAGTAACGCGCGTCACGCCGCATGTAATCCGCCTTCTCCAGGGCGGGCATCGAATCGAAGGTGATCCAAAGATCAACCGGGAACTGGAAGTCCAAGCCGCTAAACCCGGCGGGGGCGATTCCCACCACCGCGTACCCCTGGCCGTTGAGATAGATTGTGCTGCCGACGAGGTCGGGCGCGCTGTTGAAGCTCCGCGTCCACAGGCGGTGGCTAATCACTATCTCCGGCACGCCGGCCTGATTCCCTCCCGTTGCTGGCGCGAAAAACACTCCAGCTCTGGGCTTTACGCCTAGCACGGAAAAGTAGTTCCGTGACACGTGGTTGACGGTGTGAACCTCGGCTTGGCCGTGAATTCTAATCAGACCGCCAGCGCGGTCCCACGCGATTAAGCCCGCTAGCGAACGCGAACGCCGCGCCAAGTCCGCGTAGTCCGGATAAGACATGCCTACTCCCTCATGGTGCCGGACCATATAGACATAAACCAGTTCGTTCGGTCTCTCCACCGGCCATGGGTGCAACAGAACAGACGATACGACGCTGAACAAGGCGGAGTTTGGTCCCGTGCAGATGGCCACCGATAACATGGCGGCGAGGGCAACAAAGGGATGCTGCCGAACCGTTCTCAGGGCGTGTCGGACATCCAAGAAGAGGCTACCCATGCTGCAACCTCCCTAGCTGCTGGGCAACGACGCCGGGGCAGACTCGGTCTGATCTCCTCCGACATCATTTCAGTCAGGGACCACTTGCTTCAGACCTCCACCTTCTCAATCAGATTAGGGTCATTCATCCCCAGCCGGTGCCGCGCATCGGCGGCGGTCGCGATGTACGATACTAAGACCCTTGTTTTTCATAAGCGTCGTGGCTTTCCGAGCCGCGCGGTTTCTGCCATCATAGCGTCTTCAATAGCACCGTGGCTCAAGTTGCCCCAAGAGGATTCTTCGCGTCACAATGCCAAAATCAATTCGTCAAGATCCCGGTGCGTCGCAGCCTGCTGCCCACTGCCGACTCCCGACCGGGCGACTGCCTTCCTCCTTACGGTGGCTTTGCTCTTCACTTCTCTCGATCGACTTCCTTTGTTTTCAACGAAATCGGTGGCTTCGATTTTTCAAACTGCGAACCGATCCCGCTAGCGCCGGGTTGCAACCGCAAGTCCTAGGTTCTGCATCACCGCCGCCACCAGGAACCCGCCGAGGAGTATCCCGCCGGCAACTGCATACAGCCGGGCTGCCCGGGTTTGCGCCAGCCCCGCGCCGCCAATCGCGCCCGCGACGGTGAACTCGGCCAATTCACATGCCGCCCAAGCTGCCAACATGTCCCCGCCCAAGGGGAACATCGAGAAAAGCCCAACATTTCCAGCTACTGCGAACACAAGTCCAAACCCGGCGCCGAACCTGGCGCCGGATGCCGCACCACGGATGTCCAGGTGCCGCTCCAACCACAGCAGCAACGCCGTCAACAGCAGGAAAGACCCGTAACCGAAAGGGATTCGCCGGAACATCAGCGCCGGCGGCAAGAACACCGGCCCGGGGTTGACGTAGTACCGCGACAGAAGACCGGCGTTGAACAGGAAGTCGACGCCGAGGAATGCGATCCACATCGCACCGGCGATGGCGACCATGCGTCCGATGGTCAGCCGCAGTTCAGTGTCATGTGCTGTCGTCGGGACGTTCATGCACTTCCCTCTGGTTTAAGAAGCTCTCAGCCGTCAGCCCTCAGCTTCCCGCCTTTTGCCTTTCTTTTCTCTTCCTGTCCGCCTGCTACTCGCGACCGCTCAACGCCGGTTCCCAAAGATGTTCCGGCCCGCAGATGTCAGATATTTTCAGCTTGACTAGCGTCGGCCCTTAGCCCCCCACCTTTCCGTTTTTTCCTCTGTGACAGGGCGCGACCGTTCGCATCAGATTGCACCTTGACATGAACCGCACGACTTGGCCCATTTTCCGAAAAGCCGCGCCATTCGCCTTCCGCCTTGGTGAACCTCGGAAATGGGTTCGTGTTGGGTTCGGTCCCGGGACACGATCTTGTGTTTTCAATAAGTCGGTGGCTTCGGTCCTGAAAAAATGATTACGTTTGATGCTCGACCAAGTGCTGGCCAGAGCAAATCGTCGTGCATGCTGATAATCACATATATAATGTAATATACCAACATGACAAATCCTGGTCCGGTCTCTAAACTCAGGTGGTTTATTGACGCACATTATGCTACCCCGAGAGCGATATGCCCGTTTGCGAATCAACCAGCAAATCGGTGGATTCGTTTTTCGAAAAACTCCCAGCTTTCAGCCGCCGCCCTATCAGCGCCTGCCCATTTGCCCTTTGCCCTTTGCCCTTTGCCATTTGCCTTCCTGCCCGCTGCCTACTGCCGACCGCTTTCCGCCCTCTAACGGTGGCTTCGTTCCTGACTTTTCCACCGCCCGATCCTTCGTTTTCAAGCAAATCGGTGGCTTCGTTTTTGAAAAGCTATCAGCTTTCAGCCGTCAGCCATCAGCTTCCTGCCATTTGCCTTTTGCCATTTGCCTTTTGCCTTTCTTTTCTCTTTCCTGTCGGCCAGGGCGCGGCCGTTCGCATCAGATTGAACCTGGACACGAACCACACGACTTGGCCCATTTTCCGAAAAGTCGCACCATTTGCCCTCCGCCTGGGTGAACTTCGGAAATGGGTTCGTAATGGGTTCGGTCCCGGGGCACGATCGTTTGTTTTCAATAAGTCGATGGCTTCGGTCCTGAAAAAAACGATTACGTTCTGCGCTCCACCAAGAACTGGCCAGAGCGAATCGTCGGGCATCTGGATGATCAAATATATGATTCAAGATAACTACCCTATCGTAGCTCCGCATCCGGCCGGTAAACTCCAGTTGTTTAAGTTATTTATCAATAACTCTCATGATACCCTTCAACTAAACCGTCTGCCCGTGTATCATTCTCTGGCACAAGCTGCCGGATTCTCTCTCTACGGAGGTTTTTCCTGCCCATCACCATCACTGCCAACTCTCAGTTGTCGGCCATCACCTTCTAGTCTTCCCGTGCCGCGCTACTGTCGGCGGGCCCTTTGCGTACCTACCGACTGCCTTCTGCCGACTGCCGACTGCTTCTTGACGACCCTCAACTCCTCTTGTCAACGGTTATTGCGACTTCCCTTTCGCATGTCCTTCTTCACGATAACGGAGAGCTTCAGCCGCGTCGCTTAACGGGTAGCGCCTGTCGATGACGGGTACAACTTTTCCGGCTTCAAGAAGACTTTTCAGAAAAACCAAATCCTTCGTGTTTATCTTCGCAATAAAGAAACGCATCTTCTTGCTCCCAATCCGTGATAGGAATGGTCCCAGTAACATAGCTTGAAAAACTCGACCCAAACCACCTCCGACCATGACAAAAATTCCGTCCTGACTCAGCGCACGCCGGTAATCGAAAATCGAATGATGGGCGTTCACACCGAGAATGAGATCGTAACGCTGGCCACTTTGCGTGAAATCTTCTCGAGTGTAATCAATGACATGGTCTGCGCCAAGCGATCGCGCCGTGTCCACATTCCTCGTACTGCACACGGCAGTGACCTCAGCCCCGAACGATTTGGCAATCTGGACCGCAAACGTACCCACACCACCAGACGCGCCATCAACCAGAACCTTTTGGCCTCGCTGAATCCGTCCCTTGTCACGAAGACCCTGGAGGGCGGTGATTGCCGCCACGGGTACAGCTGCGGCATCCTCGAACGATAGGTTGGCCGGCTTCAGCGCCAGTTTATCTTCAACCGCACACACATACTCGGCAAACCCTCCCACACCTTTTCCCCCGAACACCTCGTCGCCGGGCTGAAACTGTTTTACGTGTCTGCCAACCGCTTCAACTCGCCCCGCGATATCACAGCCTATGACCTTGTATTTTGGTTTGAGCAGCCCCCCGATCATCGGGAGGAAGAACAACGGTCCTCTCATGGAGAAACTGTCAAGCGGATTTACAGATGCCGCGTAGATTTTTATCAGGACCTCGTTGTCCGCGGGGGTAGGTACTGCAATCTCGCTTAGCTGCAACACATCCGGCGGTCCGTATTGCGTGTGTACGATCGCTTTCATAAAGTGCTTCAAGAGTTCTCAGCTCTCGGCCGTCAGCCATCAGCTTCCCGCGCTGCCTTTTGACTTCCGGCGACTCCGTTCTGCCGACCATCGCCTGGAATGGCCCTCCGACCGTGATCCGTCCCCCAAATGGGTTCGTAATGGGTTCGGTCCCAAGTATCGCCTTTCGTTTTCAATAACTCAGTGGCTTCGGTCCTTCAAAATCGACTGATTCGCTTCCTTCTTGTCACAGCCTTGACACTGCCGAATGCCTTCTGCCTGCCGTCGGCTGCTTTCCGCGTTCTAACGGTGGCTTCGTTCCTGATTTCTCCAGAGCCCGATCCTTTGTTTTCTATCAAATCGGTGGCCTCTTTCTTCAAAAAGTTCCCGGCTTTCAGTTGTCAGCCATCGGTTTCCGATGATTCCGTTCAAGGTTGCTTTGGTTCTGAAGCACTATTCATGCCTTTGACCAGAATCCACACCCCGATTGTAAATTCAAAGGGGACGTAGGGAAGGTACAGGAAAAATGAAACTTGATGGCCAAACACAGCAAACAGTGTCCCTACCAGGCAAGGGAAAACTGCTATCAGACCCCAGAGAGACAGCGCACGGGGAACAATTCTCGATTTGTCGAGCAGGTAATAAAAAAGGATCGCACCCAAACAAAAAGCCAACATACTCAGCGTAGCTCCAACAAAATCCATGGATTCCAACGCCAGGTTTCCTATCGTCTGCAAATAGGCAGGGTGTCCTGCGGTTACATATTCCTGACTTGTGCGAAGGAGAGAGAAAGAGGCTATTTTGCTGGTAGCAACCAGCGCCGCTTCTAAGACATAGAACCCCATGGCAACAAGAGCTACGGTTTCGTTCTGATTCCTCAGGGTTATAAAAAGAACGGCCCCTAAAAAGATGACGCCAAAGGCGGTGATCATATCAACCAAAATGTTTGCTCTCATCAGCCAGGCATTATTGGCAACCTTGATCATACTTTCACTTATATTTCCAGTCGGCGTCAATGCCAGTTTCAGAATCAGTCCACTGATCAAAGATGTAATCGCCTGAAGAAGAAATGCACCTCCCAAAACTCTTGAAGTACTGTTGACTGAATCCATTTCTTATTCCCTGTTGTTTATTTCGATGACGCTGTCGATTGACTTCCGCCTACTGACGACTGCTTTCCGCCCTCTAAGGTGGCTTCGTTCCTGACTTTTCCAGAACCCGATCCTTTGTTTTCATGCAAATCGGTGGCTTCGTTTTTCAAATTGGGAACTGATCCCGCTAGCGCCGGGTTGCGACCGCAAGTCCTGCGTTCTGCATCACCGCCGCCACCAGGAAACCCCCGATTAGTATCCCGCCCGCGACCGCATACAGCCGGGTCGCTGGGGCCTGCGCCAGCCCCGCGCCGCCAATGCCGCCGGCGACGGTGAACTCGGCCCATTCACATGCCGCCCAAGCTGCCAACATGTCCCCGCCCAGCGGGAACATCGAGAACAGCCCAATGTTTCCAGCTACTGCGAACACAAGTCCAAACGCGGCGCCGAACCTGGCGCCCGCCGCCGCACCACGGATGCCCAGGTGCCGCTCCAACCACAGCAGCAACGCAGTCAACAGCAGAAAAGAACCGTAACCGAAAGGGATTCGCCGAAACATCAGCGCAGGCGGCAAGAACACCGGCCCGGGGTTGACGTAGTACCGCGACAGAAGACCGGCACTGAACAGGAAGTCTACACCGAGGAATGCGATCCACATCGCGCCGGCGATGGCGACCAGGCGTCCCATAGTCAGCCGCAGTTCATTGTCATGTGCTGTCGTCGGGACGTTCATGCACTTCCCTCTGGTTTAAGAAGCTCTCAGCTCTCAGCCATCAGCTATCAGCCATCAGCTTCCTGCCTTTTGCCTTTTGCCCTTTGCCTTTCTTTTCTCTTCCTGCCGACTACCTGCTGCCGACCGCTTTCCGCCCTGTAACGGTGGCTTCGTTCCTGACTTTTCCACAGCCCGATCCTTTGTTTTCATGCAAATCGGTGGCTTCGTTTTTGGAAGCTCTCAGCTTTCAGCCATCAGTCTGCCCGCCACTTGCCGTCTGCCCATTGCCTTTTGCCTGTCTTGCTCCCTGCGACCCGCTTCTCCTGACTGACGAGAAAGAGAGGAAAGGGGGTGGCCATCTGCCCCAGGGCTTTCGCCCTGGGCTACATTATTTCGCCGCTCCGCGGCTTCCCCACCTGCCTTCTGCCTCCTCTCGCCAGCGCGGCCTGTCGCCTGGACTGCCTGCCGGCTGCCACTGCCTCCTAACGGTGGCTTCGTTCCTGACTTTCCCACCGCCTGAGCCTTTGTTTTCTAGCAAATCGGTGGCTTCGTTTTTCAAAAAGCTTTTAGCTATCAGTCGTCAGCCATCAGCTTCCGGTCTCACTGTGCCACTTGCGTTCCGGCTTGTCTGGGTCCGGAGCCCGACCGGAAACCGTCTTGCAATCGTCAACCGTAAATCGTAAATCGTCAATTCCTCACACCTCCACCTTCTCAATCTGACTCGGCTGATTCGTCCCCAGCCGGTGCCGGGCATCGGCGGCCGTCGCGATGTACGTGGGCGCCCGTTTCTCGGCCTCCAGGGACTTCATGCCTTGCTCCGACCTTTTCTGTTCAATCAGCCGCCAACCGGTGTAGTCGAGAGCCACGGGGTCCTGGGCCACCAGCAATCCGTTAAAGGGCCAAGACCACTGAGGCATGTAGGAAGGCCCGCCTTCGTATTGCGCGGTCGTGGCGTCACAGATGCTGAGCCGGATTTTCTGCCGAATCGGCGGCAGCATATTTACGTCGGCGATGTAGGGGTCGCCCACATCGAGGTGATACTTGTTGGGGTTGTGGATGGCGCCGAAGAGATTCTTGAGTGCCAGCGTTATGCCGGCGATTCCATGGTCCTTGAGCACGGGCAGGTTGATGACCGCGTCGCAAGTACGAGTGAGGGTTCTCGACACCAAGCTGCCAACACTGCCGTAGATCGCGAGGTCCTGCTCGTAACCCGCGCTATCGTTGCCGATGTAGCGGATCCCTGACTGCTTCGATCCAGGCCGAAAGCCCGCGCTTTCCAGATCGCCGTCCAGCCGGTCCCACACCACGATGTCCTTGATGCCCGCCTGCTGGAGTCGCTCCGCGATCGCTTCCACCAGCATCACGTTGGTGGAGGCGGTGCCTCGTCCCGCCAGGCAGTTGACTTTCAGGCCTACCACTTCGCCCGGCCGCACCAACTTCTTCCAAGCGGCTAAGGGAGAGTCGCAGTCATAGAAAGACTGCATGGCTCGATCCAGCAGTTTCAGGAGCCGTGCGGAGTCGACGCTCGCGCCTGACCCTCGCAGCGCCGCGTCCCGCGCCACCACGACTCTCGATTTAGTCTGTAGGGCGGCAGGTGCCGATCCCGCATGCGGGACCGGCGCTACACCCAACGCGGCGCCAGCAATGCAGGTCCGCAGAAACTCGCGACGATTAGACCCACAAAAAATGGGCTTTAACTCCGAATTCTCCAGTGGCATGGTTGCACCCGTCAGCCCAGATCGGTTAGCCAGGCACACGAATGCCCGACGCGATGCCCTAAAGTTAAACCCTTGACAAAAGTGCCGTCAGTATCACCGGTCACCCGTGCCTGTGACTAACGTCACTGCGGGTCAGGTCCTTAGTTGGATAAGTTCCAGATGGCCGTTAAGAATTGACGGTTGCAGATTGACGATTGGAAGAGGACCACCAATGACGATTGTCTGGGCCTATTGAAGGCCGCCGCGGCCTGCTTCTCTTTCTTTTTCAGTCGTCAATCGTAAATCTGTCCCGCCAGGCGGGATCAATTCTTCGCCTTTGTCAGGAATTGGGTGTAACAGCACATTAGCCAGTCCGCACCCTGGGCCTTATATCCCGTTTACGGGGTTATTTCAGGGGCCATCTATGGGCGCCAAAACCGATCTGCCGGGCCGTCGTCACGCTTTGCTTAAACTGGCGCGCTTGGGAGGATTGGGAGGGTTGGGAGCAGCTACCGCCGGTCTGGGTGTCTGGCTTAGCGCCCGCAGCAAGCAGCCCGAAGAGAACCCAGAGGAGAGCTTAGCTGCGAGCTTTGAACCCCGTCGAAACCTGCCGCCCGATCCAAACCTGCCCGAGTTGGTGGTGGTGCAAGGCGAGGACCCGCGACTGCTGGTGCGCAGATCGCTCGAAGGACTGGGCGGCATAGGGCGGTTTGTCGTCCAGGGTGATGTGGTCCTGATCAAGCCGAACATCGCCTGGGACCGCACGCCGGAGCAGGCGGCCAACACCAATCCCCAGGTGGTGGCGGAGATGGTCCGACTCTGCCGGGAGGCCGGGGCGCGGAAGGTGATCGTCACTGACGTGAGTTGCAACGACCCCCGGCGCTGTTTCCGGCGCAGTGGCATCGCTGAGGCCGCGAGCGCCGAGGGCGCGGAAGTGGTCCTGCCCGAGGATCGGCACTTCAAGAGGGTCAACCTGCCAGGAAACCTCGGTTCGTGGCCCGTGCTGGAGCCCCTTCTCACCGCCGATAAGGTGATCAACATCCCTGTCGCTAAACATCACAGCCTGACAGGCGTGACCCTGGGCATGAAGAACTGGATCGGCATCGTGGGCGGGCCTCGGGTTTGGCTGCACCAGGATATTCACACCAGTGTAGTCGACCTGGCCGAATTCGCGCGGCCGACGGTCACCATCATCGATGCCTATCGCGTCCTCGTGCGCAACGGCCCCACCGGCGGAAGCCTTTCCGACGTCGAGGTAAGGAAGACGTTGATTGCCGGCACCGACCCAGTAGCGCTGGACGCCTATGCCGCCAAGACCTATTGGAACCTGGACCCGCGATCGCTGAGGTATCTGAAGATCGCCAGCGATCGTGGTCTGGGAAACATGAACTTCGAGCAAGTGAGGTCGCAAAAGGTGACGCTGTGAAGGAAGGGCCGCTTTTATGCGGAGCGACATAATTCGCTGCGGGAAAACTCCATGGCTGTCATGCTGAACGCAGATTCCATGAGCCTTTGGCTCGCCACTGTGCATGAAAATGGCCTCGTTGGAGCAAGTCTTTTTTTTTCAGTACCGCCTTTGGCTATTTTCATGGCAGCGAAGCATCTCTCTTCTTGCCGGCTGAGGCAGCACAAGAGAGATTCTTCGCTACGCTTAGAATGACATGCCGACGCTTATCGCGAATGCATGTTGTTTTGTCGAAGTCGTCAATCAGCCGTCGTGAATGGTAATGAGCCAATCGGACCTTCCCAAGCTGCGGCGCGCCTCACAGATTCTCTTCTTCGCTCTATTCCTGCTCCATCTGTTCGAGACCGAGTTCCGCGGCTCGCTCAAGGGCGTAACCGGCGACATCCGGTTGCCGATCCCTTACCCCGCCATCTTCCTCCTGTCGGACCCACTGGTCGCTATCTGCAACGCTCTCGCTTCCCGCGCCTTGTACCGGGGACTTCTTTGGAGTTTGACCATTTTGCTTCCCACTTTCTTCCTGGGACGATTCTTCTGCGGCTGGATTTGCCCGCTTGGCACACTGCATCACTTTTTCAGCCATCTCAAATCGGAGACAAAGCGTGGCCAGCGGCTGATCGAATCAAACCGCTATAAGAAGTGGCAGGCCACCAAGTACTACATCCTCGCCGTGCTTCTGGTGTCGAGCCTCTTCGGGGTGATGATGCCAGCCCTGATGGACCCCATTTCCTTCCTGATTCGGTCACTGACGGTGTCCGTCCTGCCCGGACTGAATCTGGCCTTTAACGCCGTGCTGGATTCTCTCTATCAGACCAACAGCGGCGTGCTGGGGTTCATCGCCCATGCCTTGCAGTTTTTGCTGAACGCGACCCTGCTCAGCTTCAAGCAGCCGCATTTCAGGCAGGGATTCTTCCTGGGATTAATTCTGATCACGCTGCTCGCTCTGAATCTGCGCGTAACTCGCTTCTGGTGCCGCGCCCTGTGCCCGTTGGGGGCCCTGCTGGGTCTGGTGTCACGGTGGTCGATTCTGGGGATGGAGAAATGTGCGAGCGATTGTGACGATTGCCAGCGCTGCCTGTTGCATTGCCAGGGTGGCGATGACCCCATGCCAGGCGTGCCGTGGCGCAAGGCGGAATGTCACCTCTGTTTCAACTGCGTCGGCGACTGCCCGAAGAGCGGCGTCAAATTCAAGTTCTTCCCGGAGCTTGGTAGGGGCGAGCGGCGCTCGATCAATCCCAACGCTGACGCGGGGCCGAACGCCGTTCGGCCGTACCAGACCACACTGATCGGTCCTCAGTTGCATCGGCGTAAGCTCCTCGCTTCGGTGGCGGCGGGCGCGGCCTTGCTCCCGATGTTTCGGAGCACCACCGCCTTCGGCGTTGAGCGCAGCCCTAGCCTCATCCGTCCGCCGGGGTCGCTGGACGAATCAGACTTTCTCGCTCGTTGCATCCGCTGCGGCGAGTGCATGAAGGTCTGCCCTAACAACGCCCTGCATCCGACGTTGACTGAAGCTGGATTCGAGGGCATTTGGAGTCCGGTGCTGGTGCCGCGCGTCGGCTACTGCGAGCCGAGTTGCACGCTGTGCGGCCAAGTGTGCCCCACCGGCGCCATCTGGGAGATCACGCAGGCAGAAAAGGCGTGGCTTCCAGCGGCCAGCCGACCAGACGCCAAGCCTGCTAAGCCTATTCGGCTCGGAACCGCATTCTACGATCAGGGCCGCTGCCTGCCGTGGTCGATGGCCACCGAGTGCATCGTCTGCGAAGAGTGGTGCCCTACCTCTCCCAAAGCGATTTATCTGGTTGCGGCGGTGGTGGTCGACGCTCAGGGCAAGGTGAAGCAGGTCCGCCAACCCCATGTCGATCCCAACCGCTGCGTAGGATGCGGTGCCTGCGAGTTCGCGTGTCCGGTGAAGGATCGTGCTGCCGTATACGTCACGAGCATTGGTGAGAGCCGCTCGCGGACACACCAGATCCTGCTTCAGAAGGTGTGAAGACTAAACACAGAGGCACCGAGACACAGAGAAGAGAAAGAGAATCACATGGACATGTCGCTTGGTTTCCGACGTTCCCCATTTTTCTCTGTGCCTCCGTGTCTCTGTGTTGGAAGCTCCCTCGCAATCCTTACGCTGAGTCTTTCCCTGGCGTGTGGCTCGAAATCCAGCTCCAAGCCCGCAACGTATTTCCCCGAGTCCAATGAGGCGCCTGGCTGGAGCAAGTCCGGCGAGACCCGAACCTTTCCTGCCGACCGGCTCTGGGAATACATCGACGGCGACGCCGACAAGTACGTTCAGGCCGGCGTGCAGCAGACTCTGACCACCGACTACCGCTACGGCGACAAGATCGAAGCAGTGGCGGACGTGTATGTGATGGCCACGGCCGACGGAGCCGAAAAGGCCTTTGAATCGCAGGCGACGACGGGGAGCCAATCCGTGCCGCTGGGCGATGCGGCGCGGCTTTACAAAGGAAGCCTGACGCTACGCAAGAATCGCTATTTTGTGCGTCTGGTGGCTTACGAAGATTTGCCGGAAGCACCACAGGCGCTGGTCGCCTTGGGGCGCGCCATCGCGGGCAAGCTAGACCAAAAATGAGCCCTCACAGCTCCCAGACCTTACGTTGTTCACATAAGAGGTTTGAGGAGATTGTTCACGAGACTTGTTCCCGAGAGACCCCCTCAGCCGGCCCGCCCCGGCTGGAGAAAGCGCCGGTTGCGGTCCACCCTCTCCCCCAAAGGGGGCAAGGGTAGTAAATCCAGATTATTGCTCCCCTCGCCCCCTTGGGGGAGAGGGTCGGGGATGGGACGAGGCTGACTTAGATGAGGGTTCGCTCCTAACGGAGCTCGCCCTCCATGAGCTATAAGGGGGTCGAATTGGACACAGTCAGCATAAGCGAACAGTGTTGCTCCTACGCCCCAGACTTAGACTAGTCCGCCGCTGCATCCGCGATCAATCACCCTAAACGAACCGGGCAACTGCCTTCGAGCCGAACCCAATCCAACCCCCCAACCCCTTCTTGGGTTTACAACTCCTCAAGGGAAAAGCTAGAATGACGGATTCGGAGTCGGCTTTCGACGGCAACGGACCTATGCCTGAGATCCTCGCCATTTATCCAGGGTCGTTTGACCCGATGACCAACGGCCACCTCGACCTGATCGAGCGCGGCTGCCGGCTGTTTGACCGGCTGATTGTGGCGGTGCTGACCAACCTCGATAAGGAGCCGTTCTTCACCGTCGCCGAACGGGTGGAGATGCTCGCGGCCGTGACCAGCAAAATGGAAAACGTCTCGGTGGACACCTTCAGCGGCTTGCTGGTGGACTATGCGAGATACAAGCGGGCGGAGGTGATCCTGCGGGGCGTGCGCGCTTTCTCGGACTACGAGTACGAGTTGCAAATGGCGTTGATGAACCGCAAGCTGGAGCCGAAGGTGGAGACGGTTTTCCTGATGCCGCAGGAAGAGTACAGCTATCTCAGTTCGCGGATGGTAAGGGAAATCTTCAAGTTGGGCGGACCCGTGAAGGGCTTGGTACCGCCCCTGGTAGAAGAGTGGCTGCATCGGAAAGCCTTTCCCCAAGTTTCATAAGGGTCGTCCAGAAGAATGCATTTCTCCCAGAGCGTTTCTCGCATTTCGATTTCCTCCACCGCGGCGGTGGTGCAGAAGGCGGCCAAGCTCAAAGCCGACGGCGTCAGCGTGGTGGACTTTGGCGCCGGCGAGCCGGACTTTCCAACGCCTGACAACATCAAGCGCGCCGCCGTCGAGGCTCTGAACGAGAACTTCACCAAGTACACGCCCACCGGCGGCACGCGTGAGTTGCGGCAAGCGTTGGTGGAACGGCACGCCGCCGATTTCGGATCGAACTACCACCCCGAAGAGTGCCTGGTGACCCCGGGCGGCAAGATGGCCATCTTCGAGGCGGTCGCGGCGGTGATCAACGATGGCGACGAAGTGATCCTGCCCGTCCCCTACTGGGTATCGTACCTGGATATGGTTCATTACGCGGGCGGCAAGGTGGTGCTGCTCGAAACCGACGAGCACGACAATTTTGCCGTCCGCGCCCAGGCAATCGAGCGGCTCATCACTTCCAGAACCAACCTCATCATTCTTAACTCGCCCAGTAATCCCGCGGGCACCGTGATTCCCGCCCGGGAGATGGAGCAGATCCTGGCGCTGGCTGTGGAGCGGAACTTGCTGCTGATGACGGACGAGTGCTACTGCCATTTCCTCTATGACGGGCGCCAGCGGTTTTCTCTCGGATCGTCGCACAACCGGGAGCACCTGATCGTGGTGGGATCGCTCTCCAAGACTTATGCCATGACGGGTTGGCGCGTCGGCTTCGCGCTCGGCTCGGCGCCCCTGCTTGCGAATATGCTGAAGCTGCAGAGTCACTCGACCTCCAATCCCAATTCGATCGCCCAAAAAGCGGCGGTCGAGGCAGTGCGAGGGCCACAGGACTCGGTGGCTCGGATGCTGGCCGAGTACAACTGGCGGCGCGACCTGATCGTCTCCGGGCTACGTGCCATCCGCGGCGTCCAGTGCGCAATGCCGGAGGGCGCGTTCTACGTTTATCCCAACGTCCGCTCGTACCTGCAAGGAAACGGCTTGGGCGAAACGACGGCCCTGGCCGAGAGGCTCCTGGACGAGGCGCACGTGGCCGTGGTGCCGGGTCCCGCCTTTGGAACCCACGAGCATTTGCGGATTTCGTACGCGACTTCGCGCGAACAGATCGAGGAGGGATTGCGTCGGTTGAAGGACTTCTTCGCCCGAATGTAGGAATTGACGATTGCCGATTGGTCCCGGAGTGAAGCGAAGGCTAGACGATTGGAAGAGAAGAAATGAATCCACAGATTACGCAGATTTCACAGACCGATGATGATAAGGGAAGAAAAGCGCGTTGTTCTTTTCTTGTCCTATATCTGTGTAATCTGCGAAATCTGTGGATTGCCTTCCGCTCACCAGCCAAGCTATGACGAAACTCGATGTTCCCCTCCAGCTCGCTCCTGCATTCCAGCCCAAAATCTGGGGCCGGCGTGATCTCGCGCCGCTCTATCAGCGGCCAGGGATGTCTCGAAGGCGGCGCCGCGCCGATGAGGGTGTTGCCGTTGCGCCTGCGATCGCGACCATGGAACGCATCGGCGAGGCGTGGCTCACGGGTGACGAGGCGCGCTTCATGAACGGCCCGGTTTCCGGGCTAACCCTCGGCGAAGTTTCCCGGCAATACGGCGCGGAGCTGCACGGCGAGTCCTGGAAGGGCGATCGCTTTCCTGTCCTGGCGAAATTCATTTACACCAGCGACTGGCTCTCGGTGCAGGTCCACCCCGATGACGCGTACGCCGCCGTGCACGACCCCGGCAACGTCGGCAAGTGCGAGGGGTGGTACATCCTCAAGGCGGACCGTGGCGCGAGCTTCCTCCTGGGGCTGAAGCCGAAAACCAGCATCGAGGCTCTGCGGGCCGCGTGTGAGCGCGGGCTCTCGAAGAAACTGCTCCGGCTGTTTCACCCCAAGGCCAACGAGGCGGTTTTCGTGCCGCCGGGTACGGTCCACGCCCTCGGGCCCGGCCTTGTCCTTTTTGAAGCGGAGCAGAACTCAGATCTCACTTATCGCCTGGATGATTTCGGCCGGCTGGGACTCGACGGCAAGCCTCGGCCTCTGCACCTCAAGAAGGGAATGGAAGTGGCCCGCCTTGACTCTCCGGCCCACCGCGCTTTGCCGCAGGTGGTGCTGAGCGAGCCTTATGGGTCGCGCCGGTTGGTCGTGGCCTGCCGTACCTTCGCAGTGGAAGAGTTGACGTTGCGGAAAGCGGCGTCGTTTGCCGGGTCGGCGGTGCGCGTCGAAGCCCTGGCGGTGGTGGCGGGCGACGGTCGCGTCGAAACCGGCGCCGGATGGCTGGGTTATCGCACGGGCGAAACGTGGCTGATTCCGCCCGCCACCACAAGCTACCGGTTGGTTCCGCGGGTGCCGACGCGGTTGCTGAAATTCTACGTGCCCGACCTCGCCCGCGATTTCGTTCAGCCGCTGACGGCGCGGCGTGGCGGCGCCGCGAAACTTAGCAAAATCGTCTTTCTTACGGATCAAGAAAAATGAATCCGCAGATTACGCAGATTTCACCGAGTAAGAGCTCAACGACTTAAAGCGGCGCTCGATCGTTCTTGAAATCTGTGGAATCCGTGCAATCTGTGGATTCCCTCTTCTCTTTATGTCGTCACCTGTAGACCACGCTTACGCGGTGATTATGGCGGGCGGGAGCGGTACCCGCTTCTGGCCGCTGAGTCGGCGCAAGCGTCCAAAGCAGTTGCTCGAACTGTACGGCAGCGGCTCGTTGCTGGAGCAGACCGTCGAGCGGATTCGCAGCTTGATTCCACCCGAGCGTGTCTACGTCTTCACCAGCGACGCGGTCCGCAGAGAAGTGGTTCGGCGGTTGCCGGGAGTGCCCACGGAGCAGATTGTGGCGGAACCGGCCTCGCGGAACACCGCCCCGACCATTGGGTTGGCCGCGAACGAAATCCTGCGCCGCGACCCGGGCGGAATCATGGTGGTGTTGCCGTCCGACCACGTGATTGGCAAGCCGGCGGAGTTCCATCGGGTGCTGCGCGCGGCGTGCCGGTTTGGCGCGGTAGAGGGTCGCTCTGTCCTGATCGGGCTGAAGCCCACGCGCGCGGAAACGGGCTACGGTTACATCCGCCTGGGACCGCTGGCGACGCGACTGCGCGGTCAGGACCTCTACGAAGCCAGGCAGTTTACCGAGAAGCCCGATGCCGCGACCGCGAAGCAGTATGTGGACTCGGGAGAGTATCTGTGGAACGGCGGGATGTTCGTGTGGCGAGCCTCCACGCTGCTGCGAAATCTTGCGGCGTGCAAACCGGAAATGGCGCAAGGTCTGGCTGAAATCGCGGCTCGCGGCGGCGCCGGCAACTCCCGGGCGATGAAGGAACTTTATCCGAAGGTGGAGAAGGTTTCCATCGACTACGCAGTGGTGGAGAGAATCACTGATGTCTTTGTGGTCGCGGCCGACATGGGCTGGAGCGACGTAGGAAGCTGGGCCGAAGCCTACGAGCTGAACGCGAAGGACGCCGCCGGAAACGTGGCACCCAGCGGAAGTTTGTGCCTCAACTCATCCGGCAACCTGATCCGGGTGGAAGGCAAGCTGGTGGTGACGGTGGGCGTGGACGACTTGGTGGTCGTCGAAACGCCTGACGCGTTGCTGGTCTGCCGCCGTCAGCGCTCCCAGGAGGTCGGCAAGGCGGTGCAGGAGTTGGAGCGCCGAGGTCGGGGTGATCTTCTGTAGCGAGTGAAGGTAGACAGTAGACGGTAGACTGTAGACGGGGAAGACGGAGCGTCGCGGGTTGGCTCCTTGCCTTTTGTCTAACTGTCCCTCTGCCAGGGTGCGCAACTTGTGGCGGGCGTACCGTCTTCCCCGTCTACGGTCTACTGTCTACTGTCTACCAATATGGACACGATCAAGTTCGGTACCGATGGATGGCGAGGCGTCATCGCTGACGACTTCACGTTTGCCAACATTGAGCGCGTGGCGGCGGCGATGGCGGCCTACGTCAAGACGGAGGGTGAGCCGGAGCGTGGCCTCATTGTCGGTTACGACACCAGGTTCCTCTCCGCAGAGGCCGCCGACTTGGTGGCGCAGGTGGTGGCAGGAGCCGGAATTCAGGTGACGCTCGCCGACCGACCCACGCCGACACCCGCCGTCAGCTATGCGGTGGTGGCGCGGAAAGCTGCGGGCGGCATCATGGTGACGGCCAGTCACAATCCCTACAAGTGGAATGGCATCAAGTTCAAGGCATCCTACGGCGGATCGGCAGCGCCCTCCATCATGCGCCGCATCGAGGAACACCTCGACCAGTCCGAGCCGGGCCGGACAAAGCGCGGCATTTCCGTCGACGATCTCGTCACCCCGTATCTCGCGCGTCTCCGTGAGTTGGTCCACCTCGATCGCGTCGCGTCCTCGGGCCGCCGCCTGGTGATCGACCCCATGTACGGCGCCGGACGCGGGGTCATCGCCCGGCTCTTCCAGCCGGCGGGCGTTCCGTTCTGTGAGATTCACGGCGAGCACAACCCCCTTTTCCCGGGACTGAATCCCGAGCCCATCGAGCCGCATGTGAAAGAATTGCGCCGGGTGGTTACTAGTGGGGGCTATGATGCTGGTCTGGCGACCGATGGCGACGCGGACCGCGTCGGCGCCATCGACCGCGCCGGCGGCTTCATTGATTCGCACAAGATTTTTTGCATTCTGCTCAAGCACCTCGTGGAAGACCTGGGACTGGGCGGCGAAGTGGTGAAAACCTTCTCCACCACCCGGATGGTGGACAAGATGGCCGCCAAGTACGGCCTGCCGGTCCATCTGACGCCTATCGGCTTCAAGTACATCTGCGAGCTCATGCTCACCCACGACGTTTTGATCGGCGGCGAGGAGAGCGGTGGCATCGGGATCAAGGGGCACTTGCCCGAGCGCGACGGATTGCTGAACTCCCTGCTTTTGGCCGAGGTGATGGCGGATCGAGGCAAGACGCTGGGCGAACTGGTGGGGGAGCTGAGCGCGGAGTTCGGGCCGCACGAGTATGGCCGCATCGACCTTGAGGTCCGGCACGAGGCCATGGCCCGTCTGCTGGCGCGCGTGAGGCATCACACGTTCAAGCAGGTGGCGGGATCGCTGATTACCAGCACCGAGAGTCTGGATGGATTCAAGATGAGCTTCGGCGACGACGCGTGGCTGCTGGTGCGGCCCTCGGGAACGGAGAACATGCTGCGGCTGTACGCCGAGGCACCGACGCGGGAGCAAGTGAACGCGCTGCTGGAGGAGATGTCGGCGCTTGCACACGATTGCGAAGGGTGATCAAGAGACAGAATCCACAGATTACGCAGATTTCACGGATTACAAAAAGAGGAGTCAGGAGACAGGAGTCAGGAGTCAGCATGAAAGACCCATCTTCGTTCTCTTTCCTGTTACCTATCCCATCTTCGTTCTCTTTCCCGTCTTAAGTTTGTCTCTTGTCTCCTGACTCCCTTTTTGTAATCCGTGGAATCTGCGTAATCTGTCGATTCACTCTTCTTGTTTCGCTACGGCCAGGCTCTTCCGGATGCCGTCGAGAACGCCGTTGACAAACTCCACCGACTCGTCGCCCGAAAACCGTCGCGCGATTTCGAGCGCTTCGTCGATAACCACGGCCGGCGGCGTTTCCGGGTGGTGCAACAGTTCGTACAGGGCCAGGCGCAGCAGGTTGCGGTCCACGGCGGCCATCCGCTCCAGGCGCCAGTTCGCGGCCTGGTCGCCGATCAAACGATCGAGCGACGGGATATCGGCCAGGGTCCCCTCAAACAGCTCCCGAGCGAAAGATAGCACTTCGGGATCGGCCTTTTGGGCGCGGAGGAAAGTGGAAAGGACGTGCTCCGGCGTGTGCTTTCCCAGTTCGCACTGGAAGAGCATTTGCAACGCGAGTTCCCGAGATTTTCGACGAGAAGCCATAGGAAGAAAGTCGAGAGTCGAAAGTCGAAAGTTCAAAGTCGAAAACAGCGAACGGTTTTCTTGTCCGTGAACGACGAATGATTGAACGGAAGTCGAGAGAGGGAGGTTCGCAACTTTCGACTTTCGACTCTCAACTTTCGACTTCTTCGTCACTTGCCAACAAACTTCGCCGGCCGTTTTTCCAAGAATGCGCGCGTGCCTTCCTTCATATCCGCCGTCGTGCAGCAGAGGCCGAACAGGGTAGCTTCCAGAAACTCGCCCTCTTCCTGGGTCATCTCCATTCCGTGGTTGATGGCTTCCATAGAGAATCTCACCGCTAGCGGGCCGTTCGCCATGATCTTCCGTGCCAGAGCTTCGGCGGTGGCGATCAGGTCTTTCTGCGGCACCACTTGGTTCACCAACCCGATTCGATAAGCCTCCTGAGCGTTAATCGGCTCCCCGCTCAGGATCAGTTCCATGGCGCGGCATTTGCCGACCAGGCGGGAAAGGCGCTGCGTGCCGGCGTAGCCGGGGATGATGCCCAGCTTCACTTCCGGCTGACCCAGCCGCGCGTTGTCGCTCGCGATTCGCAGCGTACACGCCATGGCAAGCTCGCAGCCGCCGCCCAGCGCGTAGCCGTTGATGGCGGCGATCACCGGTTTGCCGAGGTTCTCGATCAAGTCAAGCACTCGCTGGCCGCGCGTCGAAGTTTCCTTGCCCTCCACCGGCGTCTGCACCGCCAGTTCGTTAATGTCGGCGCCGGCGACGAAGGCCTTTTCTCCTGATCCGGTCAGGATCACCGCGCGTACTTCGTCGTCCTTCTGAATATCTTCGAAGCAGGCACGCAGGTCCTGCATGACTTTGTGGTTGAGAGCGTTCAGTTTCTCGGGCCGATTCACCGTCACGGCGCCGATCCCGTCACGTTTCTCGTAGAGCAAAGTTTCGAAGGACATGTTGGACTCCTCGGGACAGACACTGGTCGGGTGCACAGCATAAGAGTGGGAAGAATCCACAGATTACGCAGATTACACAGAAGCAGGACACGATCTCTCGCTGGAATACGGCCGTTCCCGTCTTCTAATCCGTGCAATCTGCGAAATCTGTGGATTGTCCTCTCTTCTGTCGCGCACCCGCGCTGGTCTTACTTCACCTTTCCAGCATCCGGTTGGGCTTCGGATTCTTGGGCTCAGCGTAATCGTAGAAGCCCTTGCCGCTCTTTCGGCCGTACATGCCGGCTGTCACCATTCGCTTCAGCAGCGGTGGCGGCGCGAAGCGCGTTTCGCGATACTCGTTGAACAGGATCTCGGCAATGTAGTACGTCGTTTCAATACCGACGAAATCGAGCAGAGTCAGCGGTCCCATCGGGTGATTGCAGCCAAGCTTCATGGCGTTGTCGATGTCCTCGATGGTGCCGAAGCCTTCCTCGAGGGCGCGAACCGCGTCGAGCAAGTACGGGACCAGCAGCCGGTTGACGATGAAGCCGGCGCGGTCGGAGGTGAGGATGGGGGTCTTCCCAACTTGGCGCGCGTAAGCGAGTGCTGTCGCGATGACCGCGGGGTCCGTGACTACGGTCTTCACTACTTCCACCAGCGTCATCAGCGGCACGGGGTTGAAAAAGTGCATGCCGATGAACTGCGGCCCGCGCTTGGTGGCGGTCATCATTTCGGTAATCGAAAGCGACGAAGTGTTGCTGGCGAAGGTGGCCTCGGGCTTCACGATCTTGTCGAGCGCGCCGTAAAGCTCGCGCTTCTGGCCGAGGTTCTCGATGATGGCTTCGATCACCAGGTCACAATCGGCAAAGTCCGCCAGTTCCGTCGTCGGCTTCAAGCGGCCGAGGGTCGCGGCTCTCTGGTCCGCGGTGATGGTTCCTTTGTCGACAAACTTGGCCAGGGATCTCTCGATGAACGACATTCCTTTACCCAGCAACTCGGGCGTCACTTCCCGCACTACGGTGGGAAAGCCTGCCATGGCGGCTACCTGGGCGATCCCTGAGCCCATCAGACCGCACCCCACCACGCCTACGTGACGAATCGCCATACCTTGGACTCCTTATTCTCAAACTGAGGAATGCAGTGGTTTGAAATCGTCCCCGGCATGTCATTCTGAGCGAAGCGAAGAATCTCTCTTTCCATTTTGAAATGAAGACGAAGAGCGATTCGTCGCTTTGCTCAGAATGACATGCGGGCGAAACTTGGGCGGTACCGAATCGCCGCTCAAATTGACAGCATACGCGGGTTTTGTTAGATTTTCAAAGGTAATGAAGAGGTCGTCATTTGGCCTGGGAGCGCGGGCGTCCCGCCCGCTCTTGCCCGCAGCTTCCAGTAACGCCATTAAGAATGAAGTAGGTCTCCGACGGCGGAAAACAAGAGCGGGCGGGACGCCCGCGCTCCAGTCCTTCCGAGCTCCTGTGCAGACAACATGGCAGACGCCCAGTACATTCGTAACTTCTCCATCGTGGCCCACATCGACCACGGGAAGTCGACCCTCGCCGACCGCCTGCTCGAACTGACCGGCGCGCTCTCGAAGCGCGAGATGTCCGATCAGGTACTGGATTCGATGGACCTGGAGCGCGAGCGTGGCATCACCATCAAGGCCCACGTCGTGCGCCTGGTTTATCACGCTCAAGACGGCCACGAATACCAGTTGAACCTGATCGATACGCCCGGCCACGTCGATTTTTCCTACGAGGTCTCAAGGAGCCTCGCGGCGTGCGAGGGGGCGTTGCTCGTTGTGGATGCCTCGCAGGGCGTCGAGGCCCAGACGCTGGCCAACGCCCAGTTGGCGCTCAGCAACAACTTGGAGATCATTCCGGTCATCAACAAAATCGATCTTCCCGGCGCCGACGTGGACGCGACCAAGCAGCAGATTGAGCACGCCCTGGCGCTGGACGCCAGCGATGCCCTCCTGGTGAGCGCCAAGACCGGCACCGGCGTTCCCGAAGTGCTGGAGGCGATTGTCAAGCGCGTTCCCCCTCCTGAGGGCATACCGGAGGCGCCCTTGCGCGTGCTGATCTTTGACTCCTGGTACGACAGCTACCGCGGCGTCATTGTGCTGGGGCGCGTCGTGGATGGGATCATACGCGTTGGGATGCGCATCAAGCTGTGGTCGAATAATCAGATCTATACCGTCGAGGAGTTGGGCATCCGCACGCCCAAGCTGATTCCCATTGAGACGCTCCAGGCCGGCGAGGCGGGCTACATCGTCGCCAACATCAAGCGCGTCTCCGACACGCGGATTGGCGACACCATTACCGAAGAGGCCCGGCCCGCTGCCGAGGCGCTGCCCGGCTTTCGGGAGATCAAGCCGATGGTGTTCGCCGGACTCTACCCCGTGGAGGCGAATCAATACGAGGAACTGCGCGACGCGCTGGAGAAGTTGCGGCTGAATGACTCTTCCTTTTTCTACGAGCCCGAAAACTCGGTCGCGCTTGGCTTCGGCTTTCGCTGCGGTTTCCTCGGCCTTTTGCACATGGATATCGTCCAGGAACGGCTGGAGCGCGAGTTCAACCTGGATCTTGTCACAACCGCGCCCGGCGTGCTTTACCGGGTGACGACGAAAGGGGGCGAGTTAATTGAGGTCGATAACCCCGCCAAGTTTCCGGCGGCGGGCGACATCGCCAAGATCGAGGAGCCCGTTATTACGGCGCTGATCCTGACCAATGATGAGTTCCTGGGCGGCATCCTGAAGCTGGCGGAGGAAAAGCGCGGCGTGCAGAAGGGCTTCGAGTACGTCTCAACGAAGCGCGTGCTGCTGACCTACGAGTTGCCGCTTAACGAGATCGTCCTCGACTTCTACGACCGGCTCAAGTCCGTCTCGCGCGGTTACGCCTCGCTCGACTATCATTTCTCCGGCTACTGGGAGTCCGACCTGGTGAAGGTGGACCTGCTGGTGGCCGGCGAGCCGGTGGACGCGCTCTCGTTCGTCACCCACCGCGACAACGCGTTTGCCCGCGGGCGCTCGCTTTGCGAGAGGATGCGCAAGCTGATCCCGCGCCAGATGTTTGAGGTCGCCATTCAGGCCAGCATCGGCTCCAAGGTCATTGCCCGTGAGAATGTGCCCCCCATTCGCAAGAATGTTTTGGCCAAGTGTTATGGCGGCGACATCACGCGCAAACGCAAGCTGCTGGAGAAACAGAAAGAGGGCAAGAAGCGGATGAAGCGCGTGGGCCGCGTGGATATTCCGCAGGAAGCATTTCTGGCCGTACTCAAGGTTGCAGACTAGGCCGGATAGCAAGGTGGCGAAATCATGGACGATCCGAATCTTCAAACGCCGGTGACGCCCGGTGAAAGCGCTGCGGCGCCAGTTGATGCTGACCGTGGCGGGCCCGTTCCCAGCCCTGGGCGTTCCGGGATCGAGGTGATCTTTCTAGGACCCAACGGCATTCGCGCCGGTTGGCGGCTGCTAATCTATTTCATCATCGCCGTTGTCGTTGGCGTCGTCTTGAGTCTCACAGCTAGACTGCTTGGGGTTCGGCCCACCAAAGGGTTCAGCCCAAGTATAGCGATCCTCGGCGAAGGTCTGCCTTTCTGTGCTCTGCTCACGGCGGCGGCGGTGATGGCTCGCATCGAGCGGCGCTCATTTGCTGACTACGCCTTGCCCGGACGAGGCGCATTTGGAGCCAGGTTCTGGCAGGGAGTTGCGTGGGGCTTCGTTGCCCTTACCGCCCTGCTTCTCCTGATCCGCGCCGACCACGGATTCTCGTTCGGAAGTATGGCCTTGCACGGACGACCGCTCGCTTACTACGCCGTCCTCTGGGGCGTAGCGTTCTTACTGGTCGGTTTCTTCGAGGAGTTCTTGTTTCGTGGTTACGCGCTCTATACCCTCACCACCGGCATGGGTTTCTGGCCGTCAGCGCTTTTGCTCTCGGCAGCATTTGGCGCGGTACACCTTGGCAATGCGGGCGAATCGTGGATCGGTGGCGCGGCCGCTGGCCTCATCGGACTCTTCTTCTGTTTCACGGTGCGGCGCACCGGCAGCCTGTGGTTTGCCATCGGGCTGCACGCCATGTGGGACTACTCGGAGAGCTTCATTTACTCGGTGCCTGATAGCGGAGCTATGGTCACCGGCCACCTCCTCAATTCTTCCTTCCACGGCCCCGTCTGGCTCACCGGCGGCTCGGTGGGACCGGAAGGAAGCTGGCTGGTGTTTGCGGTCATCGCCGCGATGTTCGTTGCCTTCGATCGATTGTACCGCAACGTGAAATTTCCGTTGCCATCGCCCCAAGGCCTAAAATGAAGCTCCTTCTTGCAACGCACGACTGACAACCGACGACGGACGTAGAAATTCCGTCGAGGTACAGAATCGCCTGGGGGTAGGTCATGGAACTTAAAATCATTACCATCCAAAAACCCGCCGACATGAATTTCATTCTTGGCCAGTCACACTTCATCAAGACAGTCGAGGACCTCTACGAGGCCATCGTCCAGACGGTGCCCGGCATGAAGTTCGGCATCGGCTTCTGCGAATCGTCGGGACCGGGGCTGGTCCGGTATGCCGGCAACGACGCCCGGCTTATCGAGTTGGCGCAGCGGAACGCCCTGGCGCTTTCCTGTGGCCACTCGTTCATCGTCTTCATGGAGGGTGGATTTCCCATCAACATTCTGAACACCATCAAGAACGTGCCCGAGGTCTGCCGGGTGTTTTGCGCGACGGCCAACCCCGTGGAAGTGATCGTGGCCGAGACCGAGCAGGGCCGGGGAATTCTGGGCGTGATCGACGGTGTGAAGACGAAAGGGATCGAGACCGAGGCCGATATCAAGGTCCGCAAGGAATTCTTGCGCAAGATCGGGTATAAACTGTAAAAAACTGTAACTAAAATCAGAAGTCAGAAATTAGAAAGCAGAAATCAGAACGAAGACCGTCTTCTTTCTGATTTCTACTTTCTGATTTCTGATTTGACTTCTGATTCTACTTTCTGGTTTCTGATTCGTTATGGTCCTGATCATCGACAACTACGATTCGTTTACCTACAACCTGGTTCAGTACCTGGGCGAGTTGGGCGCATCGATCGAGGTGCGGCGCAACGACCAGGTGACGGTCGACGAAATCGAGCGCATGGCGCCGGAGCGCATCGTGATCTCGCCCGGCCCCAAGACCCCGAGCGACGCGGGTATCTGCCTCGATGTAATCCAAAGGCTCTCCGGACAAGTTCCCATCCTCGGTGTTTGTCTCGGCCACCAGGCGATTGGCCAGGCCTTCGGCGGCAAGGTGGTGCGCGCGCCCGAGATCATGCACGGCAAAACCAGCCAGATCGCGCACGACGGCAAGACTGTCTTTTCCGGGTTGCCCAACCCTTTCCCGGCCACACGCTACCATTCCTTGATCGTCGAGCGCACCCGCCTGCCCGATTGCCTGGAGATCTCCGCCACCTCGCCGGACGGCCTCATCATGGGACTGCGCCACAAACAAATGAAGGTGGAAGGCGTGCAATTCCATCCCGAGAGCGTGCTCACCGGCGCGGGAAAAGAGTTGCTGGCGAACTTCTTGAGGCTATGATGGGAAAGTTCGCACCAGTCAGCGATCAGCAATCAGTAAGAAGGACGGGTTCGATAAAAGGCGGCCTGCTGATGGCTGAGGGCTGACGGCTGATTCCTTCCATAAGCAATCGGCAGGACAGCGCGTCAGTCTTGGCCGATGGCCAGCACGAAGTACTGCGCCGGGCCGGTTCCCAGGTTGCGAACGCCATGTTCGTCGTTCGAGGAGACGAACGCCACCGAGCCCGGGCCGAGGCGCGAAGACCTACCGGCGATGGTCACCTCCAGCGCCCCTTCGCGTACAAAGAACATCTCTTCATGCATGTGGTGGTGGGGCGGGTGCGGTATCGCTCCGGGTGCCAGGCTGGTCTCGTGCAGCTCGATGTGGCAGCCAGCGTGGGTCATGCCGTCGAGAACGGCACGGAAGGCGTTACCGCCCGATGTTCGCACGGGGAGTTCCTCGAAGCGATACGCCTTCGAGATCAAGCTCGGACCTTCGGCTGCATGGCCCGTCGCAGCCACCAAAGCCGGCACTAACAAACATGCATCGCGGCGCGATATTTCCATGGAGCCTCCCGATGAGAAGCAGTGCGGCCGCTGTGGAATGCCCTCCAACAGAAAGGCAACAGGAGTTAGGGACTAGCCTTAGCCCCTAGCCCTTACTTGAGTCAGCAATCGAAACAACAAGTGCGACGGCGTCGGCGCGAACGGCCTCACCGTGCCCGACTGCGTCCATGCCTTCGCCAGTCTTAGCCTTAACGCTCACCTGGTCGGGTCGAATTCCCAAGGCTGCCGCGAGCTTTTCTTGCATCTGCGGAATGTAAGGCGCGAGCTTGGGTCGCTCGATTCCTACCGTGGAATCGATATTGACGATGGCATAGCCGGCGGCGGCGAGAAGCTTCGCCACCTCGCGCAGGAACCGGAGGCTCGAGGCATCCCGCCACTTCGGCGACCGGTTGGGAAAGTGCCGGCCGATGTCGCCCATCCCGGCGGCGCCGAGCAGAGCGTCACAGATAGCATGCGCCAGCGCGTCGCCATCCGAATGCCCCTCGGGGCCTTTTTCGAACCGAATGTCGACGCCGCCTAAGATCAGCTTCCGGCCAGCGACGAGGCGATGTACGTCGTTGCCGGAACCGATTCGGTATGCGCCCTGCGTTGGTTTCATGCGGGCAAGTGACCAGTCGCCTTTTCTGCTCGCTCCTGCGCGATGTAGAGCCTCGCCAGCGGAAGGTCCGTGGGCTTGGTGATTTTGATGTTGCGGTCGGAGCCCATCAACACCGTCACTTGGTGTCCCAGCCTCTCTACCAGGCTCGACTCATCGGTTCCATTGAAGCCATCCTCGACGGCGCGGTTGATAGCTTCGCGGAGCAGGTCCGCGCGAAACGCCTGCGGGGTCTGCGCCAGAACGATGCGCTCGCGCGGCAGCGTGCCCAGAATGGTGCGCTGCTGCACCTGCTTAACGGTATCCACGCTGGGGACGCCCAGAATCACCGCGCCCTGGCTGCGGGCCGCTTCCACCACCCGGCGGATGATATCTACGTCCACGAAAGGCCGCACGGCGTCGTGGACCACCACCACTTCCGTGGCCGGCGGCGCCTGAGCCAAAGCACGCGCCACCGTTTCCTGTCGCGTCGCGCCGCCCGTCACCAGGCGCACCGTCTTGCCGAACCCCTCGCGGTCGATATCGCTTTGAGCGCGCTCCCGGTCCTCGTCGCGGAGCGCCAGCAGAACCTCGTCGATCACGTCGCACGCCGCAAACTTGCGCAACGTGTAGATAAAGATCGGCACGCCCTCCAGGGAGAGAAACTGCTTGGGGGTGTCGGTCCCCATCCGGACACCCAGGCCGGCGGCGGGAATGATGGCAAGCACACTCATTTTATTGGTTCATTGATCCATTGGTTCATTGCGCCATGGAAGGAACTGAGTCATTGAGCACTTGGTCGTTGAACGCACCCAGGTGACTTGGGGAGCGCTCTTTCCAATGGCCCAATGACTCAATGGCTCAATGACTCAATTCTTCTACACCTTGCCGACCGGCTCTGCTGCGTCGACACGCGACCGGTCGTCGAACTTGCCAAAGATCATCCTGCCGGCCGTAGTTTGCAGGACGCTGGTGACGGCGATGTCTATGGTCTTGGAGATCATCTTGCGAGCGTTATCCACCACCACCATGGTACCGTCGTCAAGGTAAGCCACGCCCTGGTTGTATTCCTTGCCTTCCTTGAGGATAAACACGCGCATGGCCTCGCCCGGAAGCACAGCGGGCTTCAAGGCGTTAGCCAGCTCGTTTACATTGAGCACCGGGACGCCCTGGAGTTGCGCCACCTTGTTCAGGTTGAAGTCGTTGGTGACGATCTTGCCCTCGTACACCTTGGCCAGCTCGATCAGCTTCAGATCGACGGCGCGCACCTGAGGGAAGTCGTCCTCCACGATCTGCACTTTAGGGCCCGTCATCTTCTGTATGCGCTGCAGGATGTCGAGCCCCCGGCGCCCGCGGTTGCGCTTGAGTGAGTCCGACGAATCGGCAATGAGCTGCAGCTCGCGCAGGACGAACTGGGGGATCACCAGTACTCCCTCTACGAAGCCGGTTTCGCAGACATCGGCGATGCGACCGTCGATGATGACGCTGGTATCCAGGATCTTATACGGGTTTTTCTGCTGCCGTTCGCCCGTGAACAGACCGCCCAGCGCCGCCAGGTTTAACATCTCGCCCTTATTGGCCCCCAGGGTCAAACCGACGTAGGCCATGAAGATGAGCAAGCTCACATGGAAAAAGGACAGTGAGGCGCGGTCGATAGACGTGAAGTTGAGCAGGTGGCTGATCATCAGTGCGCCCAGAATACCGAGAATCGAACCGACGGCGGCGCCAATCAGCCGCTTGAGGCTCGTCTTCTCCAGGCGCAGTTCGAACATAACGAAGAGAATGCCCACGGCCGTCCCCAACAGCGCGGAGTATAAATGCGAAAGCTGGAAAGGCCGGAGGTGGTAGGAAGCGGTCGCAAGAATAACAACGACGAGCAGTCTTACGATGATGAATTCCCACGACATTGACGATCGACCTTCTTTCCGGGGTGTGGCTACCTCGCATGAACCCCCCTCGGGGCTGACTGAGCCTCCGTTGGGCTGAGTATAACACCGAAGAAGTCGAGAGTCGAAAGTTGAAAGTCGAAAGTAAAGAACCCCTCTTCTCTCGACTTCCCTTCACCACTTGAGGTTTCGGGGTTCGGTACTTTCGACTTTCAACTCTCCACTTTCGACTTCTTCTGACCCCAACGTGGCGGTCGCTTCTCAAGAAAGGCGTTGATCCCTTCGGCGGCATCCGCCGTCGACATCAGCCCGTCCAGGTACAACCTTTCGAGATGGGGGAGGTCTTCAACGAGTGCGCGCTGAATGGCGAGTCGAGCTGCACGACAGGCGTAACTGAGCGAGGAAGATGAGCGCGGAAGAAAGTCGGCATGCAGCCAGTGGTCGAGGGCGTCCTCCAGGCCTGCCTTCACCACTCGCGCCACCAGTCCTTGCCGGGCCGCGTCCAAGCCGCTGATCGATTCGCCGGTGAGAAGGAGGTGCGACGCAATGGCCTGAGTTGTCCGCACGGGTAGCAGGGCTGAAGCCGCCGGAGCGAAGACCCCAAGTTTGATCTCCGGGCACCCGAACTGCGCTGTTTCTTCGGCAACGACCAGATCACAGGCCAGCACCAGTTCGAATCCGCCGCCCAGGCATCGTCCTCGGACCGCCGCGATCACCGGCGCCGGTGTCTCGGTAACGCGTCTCAGCAACCCGTGCAAGGCCGCCAGTGCGTCGGGAATGTGCTCGCAACGGTGCTCTTCGATGCTGGAGCCGAAACTGAAGTTCGGCCCTTCGGCGCCAAGGACCACAGCATTCAGTTCGCGCCCGGCGCAAAGTGCGAAGGCGGCGTCGAGTTCCGCCATCATTGGGCGATCGAGGATGTTCGCCTTCGGTACCGCCAGGGCGACGCGCGCGACGCGGTCTCGATGGG
>Ga0209039_10000300_pt1 | contig 47946 bp, 41 predicted proteins | sample BogFormECP12_OM1_FD_188238 | JGI IMG/M metagenome (GOLD analysis project Ga0209039, IMG submission 188238) | Bog forest soil microbial communities from Calvert Island, British Columbia, Canada - ECP12_OM1 (SPAdes) (version 2) | ecosystem: Environmental > Aquatic > Freshwater > Wetlands > Bog ...
TGGACCACTCAGTGGAGCGCCAAAAAGTGGAGCAAATACACAAAAGTCAAAGACGCCTGCAAGCAAAGGAACCAAGCCGATAATCGCCACAATAATGCCAACCGTACCGCCGAGGCCAAACCAGCCCCAGACGATCAAAGCAATTCCTGCCACAATGCGGACGATACGTCCAGCGGCTGATGCCATGAAAGAAACAAACGGATTCATTTTTTATCTCCTTTTGATTGATGATCTTGCAATCAGTATAGGAGCTTCAATGATTTCTGTCTGTGACAAAGTCACACAATTCCTGTTTTTCCTTGTGATGATTAAGATTTTGAGTCAGCGAGTTTCGTTGTGACATCAAACTTTGGCGGGTTTTCAAGGTGCTTCTTTACTGCACATAATTCCGCGGATCGAATAAGTGAGTCGCGATATTTCTCCGGAAAGCCGGACGGAATTTGGATCTCCAAATCAATTTTCTCGACCATGCCGGTCAATTGATTCCGGTGAACACGTTCGATGATGTGCATATCCTTGGTCGGAAGGCTTCGCTGTTTGCAAAAACCCAGCACATAAATACCTGCGCAAGTCCCGATGGCGGAAAGAAATAAATCGAACGGGGATGGAGCGCTCGCAGTCGGTGGTTGGTCGGTGGGCACAGTGAATCCGCTGAAGTGAGCATCGACGCGAGATTCGCCGGGAAAGTCAATCAATAACTCCATTTTCAACTCCTTTAACAAATTCGATTGGAAAATTTGAGCAATAGTATCTGCCCATTCTTAGTCTAGAAGTTTGATCAGTTTTTGTCTGTGACAAAGTCACATAACATTGCGGGTTTGCAAACCATCTGGATCCAAAATTTCAACCTCGCCACGACGGACGCCGATAAACCCGCGTTCAGAAAGGTCCTCAAGCAACCGGCTGACGACCTCGCGTGAACTTCCAAGCTCGGCCGCAATTTCCTGATGGGTAATCCGTATTGGATTTTGAACACGTGAGCGGGTCAACAGCAAGGATGCGACGCGCACATCCATTCGCTGAAAAGCCACCTCATCCACAATCGCCATGACGCTGGAAAGCCGCTGGGAGAGCAAATCAAAAACAAACTTGCGCCATACCGCGTAGCGGGTGACCCATTCGCGGAATTTTTCGGCGGGGATCATTACGGCTTCGGCGTCCTTTTCGACAGTCGCAATCGCAGGGAAGGATTGTTGACTCAAGATAGCATTTGCAGTAAGAATACAGCTTTCACCAAAACCAAAACGATAAAGGGTGATTTCACGTCCTGTTTCGCCAATCTTATAGACTCTCACGACACCGGAAATCAGCAGGGCAATCGCATCACAATGATCCCCTTCGATAAAAACATCCTTGCCTTTCGTGATCTTGGTAAAAAAAGCAGCTTGCTTAAACTCGCTTACGAGTCCTGCATTTGCGTGTTGAAGGAAGGGCAGTGCCTTAACCATGCGGGTGAAGTTCTCTCCGTCAAGCATATTTTTCGATGACCTTATTTGCATTGATGTTTTAGGATGGCGCGTAGTTCTGCGGAACCGGGCTTGAGTAAGTAATAGCCCTCATTCGCGCATGTGCGACATAGGCTAATTCCATCCCGCACAACTTCTCGTTCGTTGATAATTTCTTCACCGCAGTAATCACAAGTGACTCGCGCGAGTGGTTTACTGATCAACTCTTCCAAAGTTGGATGAAGTTCAACTTCCTGTATACGAAGCAACTCCGTATCGGGCATGACCTGATATCCTTGCAACTGCGCAAAATAACGGTGGGGCTCATCCGGAGCATAAATCAGCGCGCGTTCCCGCGCATTCAACTCGGGCGAAATGCGAACAGCGCGTCCGGTCCTAACATCCGCAAATGCCGCTGCGATCTTTCCGAAGTCGTTAACGCGCAAGGTACGATGTCCAATGGTTGCACCGGTGGCAACTTCAATTCCATCTGCAAAACACCCGTCGCTTTCGATGATGATCAATGCCTTGCTTTTGTGAACAGGCGAATCTAATTCCAAAGCCGCCAATCCCGCCAAGCCGATGCGAACGCCCAACACCTGACGCGGACAAAGATGATCATGTCGTGCCGACGATTGTATAAGCAAATCCGATATGCAAAGAGACATCATGAACTCCTTCGATTAATCCGTGTGCAAGATCAAACCGTTGTTCGATGTGATTTGGATGCGTAGTGAGCGCAAAGGCTTTTGAGCGGGACCGCGTAGAACATTTCCACTAGCATCATAACGCGATCCGTGACATGGACAAGCAAAACTGTTGCCCCTTTGTTCAACGGTGCAACCCAGATGAGTGCAGACCAAACTCAAAGCTGAGAAGCCGCTTGGCATATGGCTCAGAAGCGCCGGAACATCAGGGATGAGTGAGCGGCTTCCGATTGGATAGTTTTCAGCCGGTCCGATATCGAATTCCGTTTTCACAGGTGGCTCGGTTTGATAATTCAAGAAACGAAATAACGCGCCAATGCCCAGCGCGCCGCTGATGGTTAGCAGGGTGGTGGTGATGAGTTTGAAAAAATTGCGGCGGGATAGATTGGACATTTCAACGTTGAACCGAATGGCAGGTGTGGCAATATGCGGACGATTGATCAAATCCGTTTTGGGTGCAAGCACTGCCCATCACCGGCTTGAATGTAAAAACCTGACCGGTGGCTTTGCCGACTAGCCGATAGATTCCGTTCGGCAAGACGCGTGTGTTCCACATTGGCTCGCCTTTATCGGTGACAAGAATCGTATCACCTAATTGCAAATTAACAACCTGATTCAATTGCGCCTGACGAAATGCGATGTCGTTTGGATCGGTGAGCGTTTTTGTAAGCGGCAACTGTGTGGGCGTGCCGTGACAGGTCCTACATCGAATGTATTGGATGTCAGCTTCGTTGGAATGAATATCGCCATCACCCATGGCTTCGGTACGGGTATGGCAATCAATGCAATCCAATTCATACTCGCATTTAGTGAATTGAGCGATGGGTTGATAATAATTTTGCAAGCGGTCGGTCAGCTGAGGCTGATCGGTACGCTGGAGAAAAGTCATCTTTTGTAAATCGTAATTGCCGCGGTTGTGACAGGTGTTACATTGTGTATAGGGAATATCCGTTGTCAATTTATGGATTTGGCCTTGTGGAAATGAATCTACGTTTGGAGTATGGCATGCCGCACAACCGGTCAGCCGGTCAAATTGCGGACCCAGAAGCGGCTGCGCCCCTGGCGTCATGCCAGGAGCATTGCGCTCGGGCGGCACGATGCCGCCCGGCTGGGCGTTGATGTGGCAAAACAAACAGTTCACCGCAAACTTCAGGATGAACGGATTAGACACCGTAGTAGGATCGAAAGCCTCTAGGGATGGCACGCCGGTTGACGTCGTGATTTGATTATCGGTCACAACGCGGATACCGAAGCGGGCGGTTAAATCCGATTGCGCGCCAAAAGTATAAAGGATATTCGTGATCGCGCCTGCATATGTGGATTGAACACTAGTCATCACACGTTGAATATGGTTATTATTGTCCGCCGCTAAACCTGAGTGGCAATTGGTTCCGCCACAAGATCCCTGTACCACCGAAAGATCGGATGGATTTGCTCCGCCGCGCATCGTGCTGTGTGCCAGGTTAGCATCCAGCGCAAGAGCTTCGCCCCCATGACAAATCACACAGCCAAAGGTTTTGATCGGGTGCGATGGGCTGATCGCCGGCAAATCGCTGTGACAAGTAAGACAATATTCCGGTTTGCCGGTTAGTGTTGGAATCAAAACAATCGGCTTGAGCTGGCGCGAATTTGTCCACCAAGCAGCGACTATCGCGAATAGGAGAATGGCGGAACCTAATGCAATCAAGCGCTTCATATTTCTAAGAAGAAGGCAGACTGCCGAAAATCGTCAATACGATAATCAAAAAAGCAATGACCGCTAAGACAATTTGCGCCAGTCTATTCGAACGCGGAAACCATTTTCCCACTTCGGCCTCGGCAGGTTTTGGAAAGATATAAGGGATGAGTGCCAGCACAACTAATATAATCAACGGAACAAGCACGCCCCAAACAAACGGATCGCCCCATTTGAGCATTTGCTGAACCCAAAGAAAAAACCATGGTGCGCGCGCATCACCGTACATAATATTAATATCGGTGATCGGCTGCGCAATTGGCGCGTGAATAAAAGCCGCAAGGAGAATCAACGCTGCGCTGGTTAATAACATTGCCAACACTTCACGCTGAATCAATTCGTTGCGATGGATCCGTTTTTTATCAGTGCGCAGATGTGGTGGTGGAACAGCAATCCCGCCATCGCGTCGAACGCGGAACGCATGCCAGACCATCAAGATAATTGCGCCGAGAGTTAACCCGAAAATATGCCAGGCGTAGAATCGAATCAAGGTCGGGAGACCGGGCTGGATCCCGCCAGTCAGAACGATGTAAAGCGAATTTCCAATCAACGGGATCGTCTTAATGAGGTTCGTCCCTACGATTAAAGCCCATTGAATTCCCTGATCCCAACGGAGAATATAGCCGGTGAAATCAAGCATGATTGCAAAAATAAATAACGCCAATCCAAGCAGATAGTTGAAGCGACGCGGTGGTGCGTATGAACCGGTAAAGACAACGCGCACAAGATGAACGGCAGTAACGATTAGAAGAAGTTGCGCCGCCCAAAAGTGAATATTGCGGACAAGCCCTCCGAATGGGGCGAGGTAGCTGATGATTTGTATGGATTGCGCGGCTTGATCCGGTGTAGGAACGTAATAGAACATTTCGAGGATGCCGGTCGCACCCAATACGAGCATCAGGAATACAGCCGTGCCACCTGCGCCGAGTGTATATCGCCAGCGCGATTGTTTAGCAGGAATAGTCGGTGGATGGAGATGATGAAAGAAGGAAGGACGCATTTTTCAACAGTAGTACGAGAAAATGATAATGCGGATAAAAACCGCTCCTGTGATGGAGCGGTTTGCAGAACGCGAAGTCAATGCGATGCAGCAGGATGATGACCGTCTTCATCTTCAAAAATTGGCAAGTACTTGATCGCTAATCCAAAGGCCAGAATACCGGCAGAGAAAATGCCGATTGAAATCGAGACTTCCGGCAAAGACGGGAAGTAGTGAACGTTGTTCGCCATAAAGGTTGGGATATACGTAATTGGATCGGGATGCTTGACAGCTAACCAACTTACATCGAAGCGATCTAGAATCATTCCCAAGAGCAGAATAATCGCGCCGGTCAATAGTCCGCTTGGGCTTTGACGTATCCTCTTGAACGAGAACAGAATCAGCGGGATGATCGATCCAATAATGACCTCCGTCCAGAACAAAATGCTCATTGTGCCGCTATTGAAGAGATATTGCAAATCATCAGCTAAAGCCAGTTGAACAAAACGGACGATCAGATACAAGCCCAGTACATACGGAATTGCGGCGGCCAGTTTTTCCAAAAGATGAGTCTCGAGTCCGCGATGGAAATATCGCGAACTAAGTGACGACTCGAAGATGGTCATGGCTAAGGCAATCGCCACTGCAGAGATGAAAAACAAGATTGGCAGGAGAGGTGTCCACCAAAGAGGGAATAGCTTTGCGGGTTGGATTAACAACAACGCGCCGAGTGAACCTTGATGCAACACCGAAATCGTCGCACCGATAATCACCAGCGGTTTCATATAGCGTTTGATCAAGTCAGCAAACTTTTGAAGCTTCAGCCGTTCCAACAGGGCTGGAGCGAGTTCAACCATCATAATCGTCGCATAGATCATCACGTAAAGACCAATAGCTAGCAAAAACGACGTGAAGTTTTGGTAGATGAAGTAATGCCAGATGCGTTCCGGATGACCGAGGTCAACTAATAGCGCAATCACTTCCATTACATATCCGAGTAAGCCAGTAAGCAGAGTCGGTCGCACGAGCGGGCGAAATTCCTCCAGCTTAAGAATGTAAACTATTGAAGTAAGCACGAATGCGCCACTGCTGATGGCAATGCCAGTAAACAAATCAAAGCTCACCCAAAAGCCCCACGGATACGCGTTGCTTAGATTGCTGATGGCACCGATGCCGTAGATGTAACGGATCATGGCCACGATAAAAGCAATGCCCATCAGAATCAGCAGAATCGCAACAAACGGGCTTAGATGAAAGCGAAGGCGAGGGTTGATCGCGATTTGCATTTTCATTTCGTCTCCTCCGGTTTTGCTTTCGCTTCTGCTTCTGCGAGTTGTTCTTTTCTCTTATTGAACTGATGCACGCCAACGGTAACGCCCGTCAATACCGCGCCCCAAGCGAGCGCGAACGGAATAGTGAGCGCCATCGCTGCTTCGCTGATATCTCTAACCGGCGTGGATCCGAGATTCGGCAATCCAAGTTCGGCGAATGGAACATGCGAAAGGATCAGATAAGAGGTGCCGCCATTTTCGGTCTCGCCGTAAACGTGATTGATGTAACGAGTGGGATATGCCGTGATCCTGGAATGAGCCTCTGTAAGCAAATCTGTGCGTTCGCCAAACATCAAGGCGTCGGTGGGACAAGTTGCAACACAAGCCGGTTCAAGTCCAATGTCAATGCGTTGCGGACACATCGTGCATTTATCAATGAACGCACCCTGTAGAAGGCCTTTATTGAAGTCAAAGTGCGGCACGCCAAAGGGACACGCATTCATGCAATAGCGGCAACCAATACACTTGTTGTGGTCGTAGAGCACAGGCCCATCGGGACGTTGACTATATGCACCGACTGGACAGGCCGATAGACAATCGGGTTCGTTGCAATGCATACAGTGATAAACCATTGAGACGCGTCCCAGATTCGGATACTCGCCCATCAGTCCGACACCGGCCACCCAGATGCGGGTTTTATCCACCGGGATATTGTTTTCCACACTGCAGGCGATCATGCAGGCGCGGCAATCAATACAGCGCGTGGCATCGAAAAGAAAAGCCTTATGTTTAATGTTCTGGATATCAGTCATGCTTTCCTCGCTCAAGCCTTCTGTACCGTTACGAATGTCTGACTGAGGGCCTGGCCACCGCTGATCGGATCGGTGTACGTCACGCGCACATCTGAGTCGCTCGAGCCCAGACCGTAAGCTGTGGTCAAGCCCATCGAGAGGTGACCAAAGCCGGGCTGCATGTAAACGCAATCGGGGCGGATGGCTTGCGTGACGATCAGCTTGACATAAATCTGACCGACAGCGCTTGCAACTTGAACCATGTCTCCGTTATTCAAACCCTGCGTTGCCGCGACCTTGGTGTTCATCCAAAGACCTGGCTCATCATCATATTTATGAAGCAATTGATTGTTCTGCGTGCCAAACTGAGTCTGACGTGCGCCTTTGCCAGTCAACAAGTAAAACTGGCCGGACTTGGGTGCGGGTGGCTCTTCCCATTTTGGAACACCATCAAATCCGGCTTTGTCGAGCGAATCAGATTTGAGCTCAATTTTGCCGCTGGAGGTGGTCCATTTGTGGATGTCAGTGTTGCTCACAGGCAAATCCACATAACCCTGCTTACGAACCGCGTCCAATGAAACGCCTAATGGAGCTAACTGTTGATTGATGTAATCTTCCTCATCCTTATACTGGAAGAAATCACTCAAACCCAACCGGTCACCAAGTTGTTTGTAAATCCACATGGAGGATTTGCCTTCGCCTTGCGGCTCGATCACTGGCTGACGTACGAAAGCGCGGCTGCCAACTGCGGAAAGCGGATCGCCTACCAAGGAAAGCGGGTCATAGCGTTCGAGGTAAGAAGCTTCTGGCAGAACGACATCCGAAAACCAGGTCGTGTCATTTAAAAGGATGTCAATGGTGACAATGAAATCCATCTTGGCAAAGGCTGTCAGCGTCTTCTTGCGATCAGGAATCGACATCACCGGATTCTGGCGCGTGATGAACCAACCGTGCGCAGCATACGGGTTTTCGGCTACGATGGCGTCGCGTAGCTCCTGGATCACGCCATACTGGAGCGGAACGAATGGATACTTCCAGGGGACCCCATCCAGACGCAAGGCCGAAACGCGCGGGAAAGCTGGTTGCTTGGGCGCGCCTAGACCAGTTCCACTGCCGGCCGGGAACATCGTCGTTCCCCAGTTGCCAACGATCGCGTTGAGAATAGTGATGGCGCGTTCGGTCTGGAATGAATTGACAAAGTTCGAGGTGCGCCAGTTGTTATGCGCCAGTGCGTACGGTGCGGCCGCGGCAAACTCGCGTGCGATGCGCCGGATCGTATCCGCTGGGATTTCGGTGATGCCCGCCGCCCATTCAGGGGTATATTGTTGAACAGCGCTGGAAACTTCATCAAAGCCGACGGTGTATTGCGCTACAAAACTTTGGTTGTACAAGTTCTCGCCGATGATGACATTCAGCATCGCGAGATGGAAAGCCAAATCGGTGCCGGGGCGGATGGGCAACCATTCGGTGGCTTTCGCGGCAGTCTTGGTAAAGCGCGGATCCAGATAAATCAACTTCACGCCGCGGTCAACAGCATGCACCAAATCACCAGTCTCTGAGTTGGAAATTGCTTCAGCAAGATTACGCCCAGTAAGAATAAGGTACTTCAACTGACTGTAATCGCGTTCGGGTTCTTCCATCCCAAACGTCATCAGGTTCGCGACCGTCATCGCATTGAAGCATAGACTGCGCTGTGTACCATAGTTAGGTGAGCCAAATGCCTGAAGCAGATTTTCAAATAGTGGTTGGGAGAGATTATGCGTGGATGAAAAAACCATCGCCTCCGGCCCGTATTTCGTTTTGATATTGAGCATGTTTTGGGCAACCATATCCAGCGCTTCATCCCACGACGCTTTGCGGAACTGACCTTCGCCGCGGTTTCCAACCCTGATGAGTGGACTCAGCACACGGTCGGGATCATAGGTGTTCATCAAGCCGGCTTGTCCGCGCGGACACAATTTGCCTTTGGAGTGCGGATGATCCGGATTGCCCTCCAGTTTAACCACGCGTCCATTCTGGACCTTGGCAAGCAAACCGCATCGCCACACGCACATCTCGCACATGCTCGGAATGTAACCACTGTCGCTGGCATCGAGATAACCAGCTTCGCGCGCGGCTTGCGCCACAAGCGGTGGAATGAACTGTTCTATGGCAAGTGCTCCAAACGCCACGCCGCCTAACTTAAGGAAGTCGCGCCTTGATATTGTATTCGTCATGGATGCTCCAATTGTTTGGAAACCAATAATCGTGAATCTATTTATTTTTCTTTTCTCTGCATCCCCATGCGATCAATCAAATAGAATAGGAGCAGAGCCATCAGTGAGAAAGCCAACACCGTCAAATATGGGTTGAGGTTCCATAGATCGGGCATCACTACGCCGCCATAATTAGCTAGCTGCGAGATTTGAGGAAATACCTGCTGATATGTCAAACCATAAATTATTGCACCTGTTAAGAAGCCAAGCAAACCAGGGATCAAATAATCTAATTTTCCTTCGCCGGACCCGGCGACACATGTACCCGGTCAGTATCCGGTAAGAGCCATGCCGATACCAAATATGAGCCCGCCGACCAAGTTTCCAACAATATATGTATTAGGTACGGCCGGGAACTTAACCAAACCGAGTCCGCGCAGACTGTAGAGTCCTATCATGGCAACAACCAAAGCGGTCATCATGAATTTCAAAACAGCCATATCTGTGAAACGGAATTGATTGACGATTTTGTTGTACTTAGTCAATCCGGCTTTGTTCAACGAGAAACCGAAGAACCCGCCGAGAAACAGAGCAATCACATAATTCATTTCAGCTCTCCTATGTGGTAGGCGCAAGTCCTACCATGTTTAATAGCGGTCGCGATAGATAACCAGCGCCGTGACGATACCGGACGCGAACATCCCGGCGATGAACAGGAAGGCGGCAGGAACCAACAGCATACCGCCTGAGATTGCCAGGCCGCTGGTACAGCCGCCCGCGATGCCCGCGGCGTACTCCAAAATGATCGCACCGACAAATCCCAACACCCAGCGCTTCCATGTTTGCGGACCGAAGATGCTCTTCCATTGAAAATCGCTATTGACTGCATCTTTCTTTCCCCATTTCAGTGTACCGCTGGTTGCAGCTCCGATCATGCCGCCGAAGAACACACCGACCAACAGGATGACACCCCAAGTGATGCCAGGCGGCATAACAAATTTGAAGTATGTGTTATCGAAGGCCTGCGGTGCGATGGCTTTTCCGATCAACCCGGCAATGTTCTCGAAAGCGCCGGAAGCACCCAAGAGGGTGTTGGATAGAACCACAGCCAGAATGCCGACTATGCCAAGCAAGATGCCGGCGGCATACGGTGACCACGTTTCCTTATGAATTTGCTTGATGATCCAGTTCATATTATTTTCCTTTCACAAAAAGTGAAATTGCTGGTTCATTATTTTTTTTGATCCGATGACTTGCCTTCGGTCAGCTTATCAATGGATGTCAACATCTCGGCGGTTGCATCTGGTTTTTCTAGCAAACGGCGCAATGATTTCCGCGCATTGGGTTTTAGCTTTGCGATCTGCGGAACCATATCCACAACATCTTCCGGATAATCACCTTCGATTGGCTTGGTATCCTTGAACGAGACTTTGACCAATCCCTCGCGGCTGATAACAAGCGCACCGCCGCCAATCAACAACGCGCCAATCATGACGAGCAAAATCACATTGCCCCAATTAGTTGGATACTGTCCCAGCACGTTCTCGTTGTAGCGTTGAACATAATTGACTAGATCAGGATTATTGGGAGCTAACGCGGCTTGTTGTACTGCGACGCGTTGAGGTGTGGCCAATGTATTGTTTGAAGCTAGTGCAGCAGATGAAGTTGCAGTCGAGACGGGCGTTCCACTGGTTGACCCTGTAGCGGCTGATCCGGAACCGGATCCAATCTGAACACCCAATTTGGTCGCGTAAACCTGTGCGCGGGCTTGATAGTCGCTCAGATGGCACGATTGGCAGGAGGCCTTGATATCCGAAAGCGGATCCACCATGCCAGTATGTGCCACAGTTTCATCGGTTGCTTGTTGATTCCCGCCATGGCAAATATAGCAAAAATCGCCAAAGGCGTGCGAGGTATGCCAGGGTGTGCCATCGTTATTCACCGGCTTTTTTTCTTGGACTTCATGGCAATTCTTACAGGATGATATCTGGGAGCCGCACTGTGCGAGCACAGATGATGCCTGTGATCCGCATTGTGCGGCATGAGCCGGCTGGGTAATCGCTAATGCAGCGCCGCTGATGATGACAATCAGTGCGCCTGTGCTCACTAGCACCAAAAACAGTTTCTTGCGTTGCATGCAACCTCCTCTTTAAAAGAATAGGCTTAGTTTTTCCATTAGGCGTTGGATATCGCCTTGGTTCCTTTTACCAAGCTGGCTCGATAAGCCAGCCGATCGCGCATGACTGCCCGTAATAGATCAAGCGCTTGGATTAAGCGTTGATCACCTAAATGGTATGTGATGCTCGAACCATTTCGAACTGTGGTAACCAATCCGCGCTCGCGTAGAACTTTTAAATGTCTCGAGATTGTGGGTTGGATCACATTCAATTCATCGCCCAGCTCGGTTACATTGCGCGGCTTTTCTGCAAGCGTACATAGAATCAGAAGCCTAGTGGGATCCGATAATGCAGAGCAGAAGTCAGCTTCGAGTTGATATATTTCTTGAACCAAGGTATTAGAAACCATAGATACTCCTCGTATATATGCATAAACGCATAAACTAGATTTATAATAATCCCGTGAATAAAATCACTTTAGTGGAGGCTGTCACATTCTGTGTGATACAATGTCACAAATAATGTGACATAATTGGAGTGATTTGACCCAAATTACAAGGAGATAAAATAGATCCGCATCTAGAAGCTCAATCTATTAATGTGGGACAGCGTTTACGAGAATTGCGCGAAGCGCGCGATATATCCATGCGCGGACTTGCAACTCAGAGCGGCCTTTCAGCGAACGCGCTAAGTATGATTGAGCGCGGCAAAACATCACCATCTGTCAGTACACTGTATAAATTGGCGGACGCGTTAGGCGTGCCTGTTACTATGTTTTTCGGTTCTACTTCCGAAGAGAAGAAAAATGTTGTGCTGATCAAATCCGGTGAACGCCCGCGCATTCCATTTGTACGGGGTGTCTGGGAAGGACTCGGCGGCGAGAAGTTCACAGGACGGGTCGAGCCATTTGTGCTCACGCTCGAAAGTGGCGCATCAAGTGGATTGCAGGGCATCGTGCATTCAGGACATGAGTTGGTTTTCTGTTTGCGCGGGCAGCTCGAATATTTGGTTGAGAAAAAAATCTATCAATTGGAATCTGGGGACAGTCTACTATTTGCTGCTCAATTGAATCATCGCTGGAGAAACCCGGGCAAGACCGTCACGAATGCCCTCTTGGTTCTTTCTGGCTTTGCAGAGGGGGAACAGCCCTATATCATGCACTGGAAGAAATAACCAGCCCTTATATGAATAAGTTGGGATCGTGCTTCCCTATCGAATCGTTGTGTCCAATCGAACGAAATTTGGGATTAAAGCATCCAATCAGTACACCGTGTCCACTTGTTTTGATTGCGTAAGCTAACCGATTCCGGAATTCAAAAAATCATACCCCCATATCTGTCTTCGTGTATGGTTTCCTGCCAAATTGTTCTTTATTTGGTGGGCGCGGAGGGACTCGAACCCCCGACTTCATGTGTGTGATACATGCGCTCTAACCAACTGAGCTACGCGCCCGGAGTGACGCAGATTATAGCCGAGATAATTTCCTTGTGCAAGATGGATTCCCTTTCGCCGCAATCATGGCGAGGCTGCCCAAGGAGCCGGAGAGGACGGCGGTAATACATCCCAAGGATCGATAGGAACCCCATTATAGCGGACCTCAAAGTGCAAATGCGGACCGCTGGCGTTACCCGTTGCGCCGGCCGCACCGATGACCTGACCCTTGTTGACGCCTTGACCGCAGCTTACGAAGATCTGACTCTGATGAGCATATAACGTTTGGAATCCGTTGCCATGATCAATCATGGTCATATTGCCATAACCAAAATTATTCCAGCCGGCATAAACGACCACGCCGCCATCGGCGGCATAGATGTTATCGCCCAAATTAGCAGCCAAGTCAATGGCCAGGTGATTGGTCTTAACGGAATAATCAAAGCCTGAGAGATAATGTCTGTCGGTCGGATATGCAAAGGTGCCCGTGCCCGCTGCGGTACTATTCGTTGGAGGACAAGCACCCGGACCCGCAACTTGCGCGCTCGCCGGGCTTGTACGGCTAACAAAACCTATCTGGCCTGGTGTGTGATATTGATATTCACCGCCGGGCACAATCAGCCAGGTGTCCACTTTAATGTTTGCATTGGCGGGATCGCCTACGGCGCTTGGATCTAAATGGTTGGCAGGATAGTTTATGATATCTCCCGGTTTGACCTTAAAATACGCCGCCCATTCTCCAAAGGGGATTCCTCCCGTCCATTCCCAATATACTCCATCCACTGGCAGGATCTTAAGATTCTCGCCCGGTTTTAGACTTTCAGGATCATCCTGTAAAATATTGTAGTTGGCGGCGAAAATTGTCTTTGGCTGAAGGCCAAAATTATCTGCGATGCCGGCAACCGTATCACCATTTTGTACTGTATATTGGATTATGTCCTGACGTGGCCGCGAAGGAATGTTGGTATGGATGTTTTCTTCTCGAACGATCCCCACCGAAGATAGATCAATCGGCCCACCCGCAGAACCCGTGGTGGAAACCGCTATCGGTGTCGGACCGGGAAGCGGCGTGCTGTTTGCCTGCGTCTGTGCCCGCGGCTGATTGAAATAGGCCTCCGCCATCCAGATTACAACGACGATCGCGATAATCGAGAATATATTCGTAACCGTGTGTAATAGCGAATCGCCCAACCCTACCTGAGATAAACTTTGCATCCAACTGGTAAATTGACCGTTTGTTTTTTTCCCTTTGTCGGTCTTTGAATTGTCATTTAGATTTTTTTGCATTCGTGCTCCAGTGAAGCATGATAACATGCCGGGAATCGAGCGTCAAGCAAGCCCGCTTATCCAGGGTTAATGGAAGGTTTTGAAATGAGTTAATTGCAGAAAAGTAATGATGAACGCGAATCTAGTTCTTTTTGTAGGGCGCAATACATTCCGCGCGGTCATTAGCTGGACTGTTGACCAAAGCCGAAACAGGATAAGCCTCCATTAATTCCGCAGAGAATGGTTGGATGAGATGTGTGAGGCTTTCCGGAGTCCGAGGCATCGTGTCCAGCCATTCCGTATAATCGGAAGGTTGAAGGATTACAGGCATGCGATTATGAATCTCGGACATCAAATCATTCGGCGTCGTTGTGACAATTGTGCACGAACGGATGGTTGAACTATCGGAAGAATGCCATTCATCCCACAATCCCGCAAACGCAAAGACATCGCCGCTCTTGAGATGAATAAAATAAGGCGCTTTGGTTTTTGTACCCGGCTCGGATTTCCATTCATAGAATCCATTTGCCAGGATTAGACAACGTTTATATTTGTAGCCGCCGCGGAAGGCAGGCTTCTCGGCCAGGGTTTCACCACGCGCGTTGATGAGTCGATTCCTAATGGCTGGGTCTTTGGCCCATGAAGGAATCAAGCCCCATATAAAAAAATCGGCTTTGCTCTTTCCGTCGTTTGGGATCGCAAGCAGGGGTTGAGTCGGCGCGATGTTAAAGCGTGGCGCAAACTTTTCCGGGAATTTAATATCTGCGAAAGCATCTTTCAATTCAGCAGGATCGACAGTTAAAGTAAATCGTCCACACATCACTTCCTCAACTTTCGATAATCGCCAGCACGCATCGTAACGTCGATAGCATCCAAATGTTCGAGCAACGCCTGCACATATTTGCGGCTGGTATCGAATAGGTCGCGCGCTTCCGCCAGTGAAATTTGTCCTTTGGCTTCGATCGTCTCTTTGATTCTTTTCACCATCAAATCATAATCCTGTTTTCGGAACACGACTTCCGATGAAACTACAACGATTTGATTTAATTCAACTAAAGCGTTAAAGATTTCCTCTCCGACCTCGGCTTTGCATTCTTTGACGCCTGGCGGAGCATATGGGTTTTGCGCGAACTTTCGCATCAAAGCCTGGACTTGAGCCTGCTGATCGTTATCGAAATGAATCTCGTGTCCGGGCTTTGCGACCGAACTTCCGGTCTCGCTCAATAAGTAGAGATCAACCAGTCTTTTGATAATTGCGTTGAAAACGCGGGGCGAAAGTTTGAGCCTGCTCTTCAATTCTTCACGCGGCATCCCGCGCCGCAATGGAAATTGAAGGTGGTGATCGTTTACCAGCTTTTGAACTTTGATCTGCAAATCATTCCAATGCGGCTCGGCGATGATGAGCTGGTTAGTCGCATCGTCTTCCAAGGCGACCAAATGACCATTTGCCAATAATTCTTTCAATGCGTCTTTCGCTGTTTCAGCTTCAAGCCTCGAGCGTTTGATCACCTCATCGGCTGGGGCAGCTTGAAGCGCAAGTGCTGCTTCGAATAAAATATCTGCAGGCGAGCCTTGTGCGAGCGAAGATAATGATTTCAATAGTTCGTTGTCGAATCGTTTATGACGATTCTTTGGTTGTGCATCGACGATTATTCCACCGCCAAGTGTCTCGCTGGGCGACGGACGGCGCAAAATATATTTATCACCGCGCACGGCAACAATCGGATCACGCAATTCAAGTTGAACCCAGGCTTCTTCTCCGGGCGCAAGTTCTTCGGCGTCGAGCAATCGTAATGTCCCAATGGTTTCACTCGCGCCGATAAACATTTTGACTTCACTGAAATGTTTTAACGGAGAAGCAATATCTTTCAGCAAACGCAAGCGCGCGTCGACGCGGCGGGTGGGGGCATATTGATTAGGATGAACCAATACTTCTCCGCGTAGAATTTGTTCGGTGGAAATGCCGGAGATGTTGACGGCTGTCCGTGAACCCGGCAAGGCTTGCTCTTCTTTCTTTTTGTGTGTTTGCAAGCCTCGTATTCGTCCCGCTAATCCGGAAGGCAAAACTTGAATTTCATCGCCTATAGCAAGATGACCGTCCAGCAATGTGCCGGTTACAACAGTTCCGAATCCGCTCATGGTAAAAACACGGTCAATTGGTAAGCGCGGCCGGCCAAGATCGGAACGAGCGGGCTTTTGTCTAAGGATGTCGCTGAGAGTCGAGATCAGTTGGTCGAGTCCGCTTCGGGTGCGGGCAGAGACGCGCACAATGGGCGCATCTTGCAGGATTGTATTTTTCACTAAAGCACGTACATCCGATTCGATCAAGTCAATCCAATCTTTATCATGGATCAGATCTATTTTGGTGATGACAATTAATCCCAATGGGATTTGCAGGAGATCAAGAATTGCAAGATGCTCGCGCGTCTGCGGCATGATGCCTTCATCGGCGGCAATGACCAGAAGCGCTGCGTCGATGCCGCCCACGCCAGCCAGCATGTTTTCGATGAAATCGCGATGGCCGGGCACGTCCACAATGCCGATCTCTTCGCCAGTGCCCTGCGTACTTTCAGGGTCCGGCAAGGTAAGCCAGCCGAAGCCGAGATCAATGGTCATCTCGCGTTCTTGTTCTTCTTTTAATCGGTCGGGATGTGTGCCGGTCAGCGCGGCGATGAGGGTGGATTTTCCGTGATCCACGTGGCCCGCAGTGCCGATGATACGCATGGTTATTTCATGCCTTTTGCTTGCGATGACACGAAACTATTTGGCGGCCTTCTTGGTTGCTTTGGTTTTGCTGTGCCCCATGATTCGTTCGTAAGCGGTGAGCCATTCATGGCTGACATTCATCAGTTCCTGTAATTGTTGCTCAGTGGTGCTGGAAGTCTGGTGCAATTGATCCTGAAGAGTCTGAGATGAATCATCGAGCTGTGTGATGTGGCCTTCAATCTTATCCAGGTCTTTACGCATATCGCGCATTGCCTCTTCCAGGGAAAGTGAGTGGCTTGTCCAACGTTTCTGTTCATCCGCCTTGAAAGCCACCCATTCCTGGCGGACGCGGTCCTCTGCCAAACGTTGCATTTCGCTGATCTCAGCAATACGGCGTTCCAGCTTTTGATTGAGTTCGTTGTATGCGTCTTGCGAGCGCTTTGCCGCGCGGATCGTATCGTCCAGTGCAGCCACCTGCAGATCCATATTTTCCGCTTGTTTTTTGAAGGCCTCGTATTTTGTTTGCCAATCCTTCCAGGCGCGATCCCGTTCGACTTGCGCGAGGACTTGTTCATCCAGGAAGGCAGTCTGTGCTTCTTTGCGTCCGGCTTCGGACTCAAGTAATTCGTTAATTCGGTTTTCCAGATTGCGGATGCTATCGGTATGCAAGGTTGTTTTCTCGCGGGCCTCGTCGGCGCGTCTGCGAACCGCCGCCATCTCAGCCTGAATATCCGTGATCCGCTTGAGGTTCTGGCGATTCGTTTCCTCTGACTCCTTGGAGATATTCAATCCCGCTTCGATTTGTTTAATCGCCTCTTCAACTTTTTGCTGCATATCCTGAACGACAAGCGACAGGCGTTTCCCTTCCAACGCTTGATCTTTGATTTGTTTTTTAATCGAGTCGAAATCGATTTCCGAGCGCAGTCCATCAATGGATGCGTTGACCTCTTTCAGCTCAACCTGGTGTTGTTGGACGGCTTCGCGCTCGCGCCGCTGTGCATTTTTCTCGATCTCTTCAAAGGCCTTATTCAATTCGGTGCGTTGTTTTGAAAGGATTTGATCGAATTGATTCAGACGTGCCGCCGCGGGGCCAAGATCGGCAACCTCTTTCGACAGGGTTTTGATCTGTTTGGAAATTGCATTGACCGTCGTTTCGAGCGCAGTGAGACTCTTTCCAAGCTCAGAAACACTGGCTTTGCTTTTGCGTTCTTGATCATCCAACCATTCTAAACGTTTTGTAATTTGCTCGAATTCCATGAATTCCTCCGAGAGAGGATGAATTATAGCATGGCGCCTTAGTGTCCCAAATGCTGGAACATCAGCGGCAATTTATTCAAGATCGGATTTGCCATTTGCGGAAATAATCCAAGGACGAAAAGCCCGATCACTCCGATGCCAAGCATGCCGCGTTGCGCCCATGATTCTTTGGAAGCCCAGGCAGTTTTTTCATCAGCCATTACTGTCACCGCCAGCATACGGACTGCACCTGTTGCGAGTCCGATGATGCCAATCAAAAACCATAAGCCGGTGCCGAGCGATTGTTGTGCTAAAGCATTCCATAATGCGAGACGAGGCGGGAATCCGGCGAGAAGCGGAAAGCCTGCCGTGGATAATGCCGATAAGATCAAACCTGTCGCTGCCAATGGATATATACGCGCCATTCCTTGGACAGAAGAGAAACGGAGCGATTCTGTATCTGAATCCATAACAGATAGAGACAGTGCCCAAACCGCAAGGCCGAGTCCGCGCGGGATGAGCAAAAGAAAAACGATGGGCAATCCCATGGTCGGGTCGAGGCTGAGCGCTAATAGAATAAAGCCTGTTTCGGCAACAGCCGCGAATGCCATCATCCGGCCGAGGTGACGTTGAAAAGCTGTCCATATTCCGCCGCTCACAACCATCAGCAAGCCTGCAACGCGCAAAGCGCTCATCACTTGTGCCGATGTTCGCAACCATGCATAACGATCAAGGAAGTTCATCACTAAGATACTTGTAATGGTTGGCAAGAGCCATAATAAAAAGCCAATGATATAAGGTGAACCCTCTTCCATGAGCAAGGGAATCCAATTGTAGAGTGGGAAGACCGCGAACAAAAATGCAAATCCTAATCCAAGCATCGTTGTGGATTGGATGGTGAGGGCTAAGTCACCCGGGCTGGCTTCCACGCCTGCTGACAGCCAACCTGCAACCAGGATGAATGGCATCCCCAAGGTTTGATAGATCAAGAAACGAATCACGCCGCGACTTGGAATTTGATCTGCAGGTGAAAGCAAGGGAACGGCGACCAAAACGGCAAGTTCAATCAACAGAGCCGCATAGAGAAACGGTTGCACTGCAATGGATGCAACTAATAAACTGATAATAATTAATCCAAATGGTGTGAGGCGCTTCGCCACACCAACAGATTCCGCGCCGACGAACCATAACGCGGCAACTCCAAATAAGATTGCTAGCAAGGGCGCTTCGGATGAATCAAGCGTAAGACTGCGGCCAAGTATTTGAAACGAAGAAGCGATCTTGACGGAGAATGAACCGAGACCTAGCGCCTCATCAATCGGAACGAAGAGGGCGGCTCCCGCTAAAATGATTGCCGTCACGCCACCGATGATTGTTGCTATGCGCTCTCGTGCGACAAACAGTGATAATCCGCCAACGGTCACCGGTATAAAAATCCAAATGAACGGCGCGCTCATGTGGCTTTCTCCTCAGGTGAGGCAGTGAGCAAATATGCGCCGACCAAACCCAGACCGAGATTGATCACGACTAATAACGCGGCCACCAGACTCGATCCTTCCATCGCCGCATATAGAATTTCAAAACCCGAAAGAGTCGTCAATAGTCCCAAGATAACGCGTAACACCTGTGTGGTCATACCAAGTTGGAGCAACCCCATCGCTATCAAAAGAATCCCGCCAATGACAACAGGGATTCCAATTCCCGGTAGGATGGATTCGATGAGCGATGCGGCGGCTACTGCGAGAAGCGCAGCCATGCCGATCATAAATAGAAGAAAGGATCGACCTTGAGACCAGTATTTGTCTGTTGGTTCTTGTTGATGCAGATTAAGCAAAGTCATGCCGATGGATGCAGTTGCCATCCAGCCGCCGACCAGTTTTGCGGCGGCCATACCAAGCGGCCAATGTTGTAGTACAAGCCAAAACACGCCAACATATTGTCCCGCCAGAAAACCGATACCCCAGCGCCAATCTCTATACAATAAAAGTCCAGAGGCTGTAATTAACAAGCCGACAACAACAGCCCAAGACACGATGGTAGCGATCATAGTTATGGCTTTCTTTGCGTGATAAGCGAAATAAACAGCACAATGAAAAGCAAAGTCCACATGATACCGCTGTCGCCTTCGAGGATATTAGAAACAGTTTGGCTGAGACGTCCAAGCCAGTGATAAATGGTCCATAGATTTTGATAGAGGCGGTCGAGCCGAGGTGTAAAGGATGGACGCACCCAATGAGCGGGTACAGGATTCAGAGCTGAAAAACGCGGGATGGCCCAAAGCAAGCCAAAGGTCAGGAGAGAAGCGAAGAGGCTTGCCTCCCATGTGCCAATTCTTAACGCTCCATTCCATCCCCAAATTCCCAAAAGAATTTGATCAAAAAGTAAGAGCCCAATTCCCACCGGATAAATGCTTCGTGCCCAAATCGGCTGGGATTCAAGCGAAGCGCGTGTCGAAGGCCGCAACGCACTTCGAATAAAACCAGTCATGAGCAACGCTTGTGCGATCAATAGGAAAGGCAGGATATACCAAGAGCCGAGTACATTCCCTTGCCAAGCGGAAGCGGTAAGGGAGAGGGGCAACGCAGATAAGCTAAATGCGCCAATAAGCAAAGCACGGCTGATCCAAATTTGTTGCACAGAGGCGAGAAACAACGCGGCACCCGTAAGGATTAGGGCTGTTCCCCAACTGACGGCCCCAATTGGATTTCCAAGCAACGCGGCGGCAACAGCCAACGATGCAAGCCCGATGATCCAGAACGGACGACCGATCAACTCGTCGGGCGCGCGCAACCACATCCATCCGCCGTAGATTCCAGCGATGGCTGCCAGGATTAACAAAAACGGTGTGATAGGCGATGCGAGACTGGAAGCGGGAATGTGCGCCAACAGAACCAAGCTTGACGCAGCAGAGACCAGCCGCAAGGTTGTACCAAATCCCCGCCGCAAAGTTGATTCAGAACTGTAAGGCAAATGTAGCGGCAGCACACCAAGGCGTAATCCGGAAGCGATCAAAAGATAAAGGCCGGCTTGCGGAGGGATCGTCGAGAAATAAAAGCCTTTGCCCGATGCAGAGGTAACCACATTGGCCCAAACCAAGAGTCCGATGCCCGCGGCGCGTATCGAAAAAGAAATGACAACGCGCTCGCTGGCGGTCGAATTGTTGACCGAGCGAAGCATGATAATCAACTCAGTAAGGTCAAGCGCGGCCCATGCCAATGCCAGTGTCAACGGGTTGGCGGCAGTAACCGCTAACAATCCCAATCCACATAAAGTCAATGAACCGGCCCATGCGAACGCGCTGGTAAAAGTTTCATTAACAGAAGCGGTCAGTAAAATCGAGACCGCCAGCGTAACCAGACTTAATGCGTAGGGCCAAATGATTGTCTCGGCAGAGAATGCAGGCGATTCAGAAAAAAGGCTTACCGGTTTCCAAAGCAGGAGATTGAATGATAAAGGCATGTTTGCCTGCCACAACAAAACGCTGATCCATGCGAGGAGCGCACCACCGACCGCTGTCAGCCAGGTGAAGCGATATTCCGGGCGCATGATTTGAAGGGTCGCGACCGCAAGGGCGGTAAGAAACAAAAGCAAAGCTGTGATTAGGATTAACATAATCTGGGAGTATTTTATCAGTTTTGATAATCAATCGCCATGCTGGCTTTGGTACAATCATCTCCATGCAACGACATCGCTTTTGGATAATATTTTGTTTACTGCTTCTGCTTGTCGTATCTTCCTGCGTTTCTTCCCCGGAGATGAAAGTGGCTCCTGATCCTGATGCTTTTCCTTCGCCGACGCCGTTTCAGCCGGACGTGCACAGTTCTGCATCTCTCGTTCCAACATTTGATTCTCAAAGCGTTGCCACCTTTACCCCTAATCCGACGGCAGTTCCAAGAAATGGCACATACTCTACGCCACAGGTTTCTTCGAGCAGTGATGCAGCTTCGATCATCATCGATCCATTAACCGGTCTGCCACCCGCCGATCCGAGTCTTTTACAACGGCGCCCGCTTGCGATCAAAATCGCACTTTATCCGCGCGTGGTTCCCGTTTTTGGTTTATCCCTGGTTGACGTTGCTTTTGAATATTATATTGAATGGGGTGACTCGCGTTTCATCGGTGTTTTTTACGGTCATGATGCCAGCCAAGTCGGACCGGTGCGGTCGGGCCGTTATTTTGACGAACATGTTCTCCGCATGTATCATGCCTACTATGTTTTTAATAACGCGGATCCGCGTGAGCAGGATTATTTTCTTGGCAGTGATTTTGAAAGGTTTCTCGTTGCGCCGGGTGCGAACAACGCGCCCTGCCCGCCGTTTTTCACCTTTCGGTGGAGCAAAGATGTCTCCGATGTAAACCACTTTGAGCAATATTTCGATACAACCAAATTCAGTAATTGCCTGGCAAAAAAAAGTGCTGACAACTCTTATCAATCCTTGCGCTCCAGTTTCTTCAGTGCGCAGGCTCCAATCACCGGCACACCGGTCAAGCGCATATACACTCGTTATTCTGACAACGATTACGATTATTGGGATTATGATTCAAGCTCCGGCAGATATCTGCGTTATCAACAACCCAACGATCTCGGCGACCCAGTAGAGACCTATGTTCCGCTTATGGATAACTTGACCAAGCAACAGGTCGCGGCAGATAACGTGATCACTTTGTTCGTCCCGTATACTTTTGCGAATCTGAACGAACAACAGGACGAGGTTTACCACGTCAATTTGATCGATTCGGGCAATGCGTTGGTCTTTCGCAATGGTATGGCTGTTCCTGCGAGGTGGTTTCGCACCGATATTAATCAGCCGTTGCTGATTACGAATTTGGATGGCACACCGATTTATTTGAAGCCCGGGCAAACATTCTTTCAAGTCATCGGTGAGTCCTCCATTCTTTCGCAAAATGGCACCGATTGGCATTTTGAGTTCCATACTCCTTAGGTGTAAAATAGATTTGGATGAATCAGAAATCCGGATAAATCAGGAGCGTGAAATGATCGAAAACGAATTCCGCACCGAAAAAGATTCACTGGGCGAACTGCGAGTCCCGGCGAAAGCTTTGTACGGCGTGCAGACGGAGCGCGCCGTGGAAAACTTTCCTATTTCGGGATTGCGCCCCTGGCGCGCATTCATTTGGTCCGTTGCTGCGATCAAGCGCGCCGCTGCCGAAGTCAATTATGATCTTGATCTGTTTAATGCTCGTGAAGTAGATGGCAAAAAATTCACCGCAATGCAATTGTCCGATGCGATCACAAAAGCCGCGCAAGAAGTCATGGATGGCAAATGGGATTCCGAATTTGTGGTTGATCCATTCCAAGCGGGAGCAGGCACGAGCCATAATATGAATGCCAATGAAGTCATTGCCAACCGCGCCACTCAAATTCTCGGCGGCGGACTTGGAAAGTATTATGTCCACCCGAATGATCATGTCAATATGGCACAGTCCACCAACGATGTAATTCCCGCCTCCATTCGTCTCGGCGGATTATGGCGCTTGGATGAGTTGCTGACTGCGCTTAACGGACTTCAATTTGCGCTGGAGATGAAGTCGCGCGAATTTGATGATGTGGTCAAATCGGGACGCACGCATCTTCAAGACGCCGTGCCAGTTCGACTCGGTCAGGAGTTTGGCGCGTATGCCAAAGCGATCGCGCGCGAATCGGATCGCATCGCGCGTTCCGCCGAGGGAATGAGGCGGCTCGGAATCGGTGGCACCGCGGTCGGGTCCGGATTGAACGCACATCCCGAATATCACAAGCGGATGATCAAGAAACTATCCGAGTTGACCGGCTTAAAGTTATATGAGTCGGATAATCTATTTGAATCAATGCAATCCATGGCGGACGCGGCGGATTTCTCCGCGTCGATTCGTACGCTGGCGTTGACATTGATTCGCATTGCCAACGATTTTCGTTTGTTGGCGTCCGGCCCATCGACCGGCTTGGATGAGATTCGTTTGCCCGCGGTGCAACCCGGCTCGAGTATCATGCCCGGCAAAGTGAATCCGGTGATGGCGGAGATGCTCGATCAGGCGATGTTCCATGTAATTGGTTGCGATACGACGATCATGATAGCGGTACAAGCGGGACAGTTGGAATTGAATGTGATGATGCCGATTGTTGCGCATAATTTGTTTGAGATGATGCAGGTGACCATCGGTGCAGTGAATGCATTTACGGAACGCGCGGTCAGAGGTCTGACCGCAAACCGCGAGAAAGCGGAAGGCTGGCTCTCGAAAAACGCCATCGTAGTGACTGCGCTGAATCCGGTGATTGGTTATTCTCAAGGCGCGGCGCTGGTGAAAGAGGCATTGGCGAAGAATGCTTCGATCCGTGAGCTGGCGGTTGAGAAAGCAAAAGCGGGCACGCTCAAACATCGTGATGAAGATCGGCCTGTGACTGTGGATGAAATCAATGCCGCGCTTTTGGATTTACGAAAATTAACCGAAGGCGGAATTGCGGGTGGCGGTGGAGGCAGTGGATAAAGATGATATTGATTTTATTGTTGAATGTATCTCAGAAGTTTTTAATCAGTTGGTAATAAAATTATTTCTATGATGAAGAGACACACTTTCAAGGGCTGGCCTTTTCTTTTGCGAGGCACAGCCCTTTTCTTAATTCTTCTGTCGTTGTTTTATCCGACTCTGGTTGCGAGCGCGCATCCAATTGATATGTACGCCCAGACCCAATCCATCCTGATTGGATCGGATGGCATTCAAATCGATTGGAAAATTACGCCCGGACCTTTGCTGGCGGACGCGATTTGGAGCGCAGCCGATCAAGATCAGAACGGTTCAATCAGCCTGCAGGAAGTGCAGGCTTGGACCGCGCCGTGGCTTTCCGGTGAGACGGTTTTATTCGACAATCGGCCAATTGTTTTGACTCAGACTCAGGATATCCATTGGCCTGCGACGGTGGATGTCATGCGTACCGGTGAAGATTCGATTGAAATGCACTTGCTGGTCCAATTGCCGGCAGGGCTGAACGGCAAGCATTCGGTGGTGATTCATAATTCGCATCTGGAACTTAACAGCCTCAACTGGTTTTCTGTTGTAAGCCAACCAGGCATGACGTTTGATCAACCCGCGCAGAACAACGGCTTACTTGGCTTTGATATTTATTTTCCGGCTTCGTCCAACGCGGGAACATCCACTTTGACATCATGGAACAGCGGCACGCCGAACCTTCCGAGTTTTACCAACGCGGTCTCGCAGATGGCGGGGAATCTTTCCAACTCGAATCCATCGCCGCAATTGGCGGGAAGCCCAACGATGGTTACCTCGGCACTGATTGGGCTAGTGAAGGTGCAACAGTTTTCCCCGTTATTCCTTATCGGCGCATTTTTATTATCGTTGGTTCTGGGTAGTTTGCACGCCATGACGCCCGGACATGGGAAAGCATTAGTCGGCGCGTATCTGGTCGGCTCGCAGGGCAGGACGCGCGATGCGGTCTTTCTCGGCACAATTGTGACCATCACTCATACGGGCTCTGTTTTGTTGTTAGGCTTGATTACGTTAATCGCTTCGCATTATATTCTTCCTGCATTGATTGCTCCGTGGCTGGAGGTGATCTCTGGCGTACTGGTGATTATATTTGGAATCAATTTGTTGATTCAAAGAAGGCATGATCTGGCGCGCCTTGCATCCAATCGAACCAAGAAACCAGTGGGACAATTCTCCATCAAAGCTGCGACTTCTACACAAGACCACGGCTCAAATTGGCTTCATGTTCACGATCTTGAGCATCATGACCAGGAGCATAACAATCATTCGCATCACGACCATGTCCATGACGAAAGCCATGACCATCCTCATACTCATGCCTTGCCCGCCAATGAGATTACTTGGAAGTCACTGCTGACTCTGGGCGTCAGCGGAGGCTTGGTTCCTTGTCCAGATGCGATTGCGATTCTGCTTGTTGCAGTGGCTGTGAATCGAATTCCTTTCGGTATGTTTTTGATACTGGCATTTAGCATTGGTCTGGCCTTTGTACTGATTGCAATTGGGATCGCCATGGTTCAAGGAGTTCGTTTCATTACTCGGAGTGATATCTTATCCCGCTTTAGTGTTTATGCTCCAGTTGCCAGCGCAGTAGTTGTATCAGGATTAGGAATCGTGTTGACGGTCAGCGCTTTGAATTCGCTGAATTTTTTTTCGGCGGCGTCGCGCTCTCCGGTGAGTCAGAACGCTGTAACGGATTCAAGCTCAAAATCGTTAGCTTCTTTTGATGTCAAGCGTGCAAAGTTGGTCTATCTCGCGCCGGATAATCAACCTCAAAGCGAAGATCAATTATTTATGATGCCGTTAAACGGAGGAACGCCAACTCAATACACAAAAGAATCTTCCGGCATTGCCGGCTATTCGGTCTCACCGGATGGGAAGACGATTCTATATACAGCATTCAAGGTGGATGGCAGTTCTTCCATCTCGGCGATCAATACAGATGGGACGCAACAGCGTTCAATCTTGAATTGCCCCACCTCCCAATGTGGCGATCCGCAATGGTATCCTGACGGTCAAAAGATTGCGTATCAGCGGCTTGATTATGCAGGAGATTCTGCTTTATCGAAATTCAGCATTTGGTGGCTGGATATGCAGACAGGCAAAACGATGCCGGTCTTTCAGGATCAAACTTTTCCAAGTTCTGCTCCCACATTTTCTGCGGATGGTCAATGGCTGAGTTATATTTCTCCAGCGAATAATACAATCCAAATCTATCATCTTCGAGATGCCAAAAATATTTCCATTCCCATCGGTTATCAAGGCTTGATGCCGGAAGTATGGAGTCCTTCATCTGATGCAATTTTATATTGGGATGCAGTATCTCCCGAAGCTGGATCATCCATTCATATTCAAAGATATATCTTGAATTCGGGTCAGAAGATTGATTTGGGCGGAACGCAGGACCAGACGGATTATTCCGCTTCTTGGTCGCCGGACGGAAAATGGATTGCCATTGATCGGAATTACTCCACATCTGACAGCACCAAGAAGGGGGATGAGGTTTGGCTCGTGAAACCCGATGGAACTCAGTCCCACGTCATATTGAACGAACCGGATGTTTCTTACACCGATTTGAATTGGTCGCCCGATGGAAGTTATCTGGCGTATACGCGTTATTCCTATGACAACATTGGACATTCGGATGTTTGGATGATCAACATTCAAACCGGTCAGACCACCATGCTGGCTTCCGGAGGATTCATCCCGACCTTATTGCCATAACCTGCCATTGGAGGGTACAATTCAATCGGTAGGTATTCTATGACCTTCGATCCGACCTTCCTCAGTAATTTCGTGCTTGTATTAACTGGATTTGGCGGAGCGTTTTTAGCCGCCTTGTGGATTGCGCTCGTCATTTGGACGTATCGCGATATTCGCGCCCGTGCCCGCGACCCTTTGGTGCATATTCTTTCGGCCTTGCTGGTCGCAGTGCTGAACTTGCCGGGCGTGCTGGTTTATTTGATTCTTCGTCCCGCCAGAACATTGGAAGAGGAATACCAGCATACACTTGAAGAAGAAACTCTGCTTCAATCATTGGATGATTTGCCGCTTTGCCCAGGTTGCGAGCGACGCATAAAAGATGATTGGCAGATTTGCCCGAATTGCAATACCAAGCTAAAAAAAGCTTGTCATCATTGCGGCAAGCTGATGGAACTGCCGTGGAATATTTGTCCATATTGCGGCACGCCAGTTCCCGGCATGCGACAAGAAAACATTAGCATGGATGAGGCTTTGCGGAACCTGAAAGTGGATGACGATGGGGAAGTAAAGATCGGATGAGCTACATTTCCCAATTGAAAAAAATCTCCGAAAAGCCCTGGTTTTATCCAGTGGCTTTGCTTTTGATTGGCTTTATTGCATACGGATATTGTTTGACCTACCTGGGATTTTATTGGGACGATTGGGAAGTTGTGATGTTCACCAAGCTCAATCCATCCCTGCAATCCGGCTTCTATGCCAATGATCGCCCATTTCCTTGGCCTTCTCAGCTCACTTACCTTCTGGTTGGCTCAAATCCAATTGGCTGGCATATCATTGCACTGCTTTTGCGCTGGGCGGGTATTTTGCTCCTCGTTTATTCGCTGACTTTTCTCTGGCCGCGCTATGCCTCTTATCTGCGCTGGCTTGGAGCATTATTGATCGTTTACCCAGGCTTCCTTCAGCAGGCCGCATCTGCACAATATGACCGTCATTTTGCGGCATTCTTTTCATTTGCTTTATCGATATATTTGATGTTCCTCGCGGTCAGGCATCCCAAATGGGCTTTGGTTCTTTTTCCGCTTTCATGGCTGGCAACATTCATTCATCTCTTCACCATGGAATACTTCGTTGGTCTCGAATTAGTTCGGGTAATCTTGTTATGGATGATCGTCTTTGCTGTCAATAAAAAGATTTTCCGTTCGTTGGGTAAGACTGTAATCCGATATTTGCCCTACTTGTTAATCACGGCATTTTATTTCTGGTGGCGATTCATTATATTTCCTCAGCAAGTAACGTCACGTTTTGGCGATCTTAAAATACTTCACAACAGTTCTGGATCTTTAGCCACCACTCTGTTTACTTTGCTCACCCGCGCATTCCTCGATTTGATCTATTCCACGCTTCCGGTTTGGACTAGCGCCATTGCCAGCCTCGAAGGTTTTACATTTCAAAGCAAGGTGACGTGGCTTGCTTTCGGCTTGGGTATTTTGCTTACTATCCTCTTTGCGATTTTTCAAGATGCCAAGGAAAGAGAAGTGCAAGAGAGTTCATCTCCGACATCTATTTTTGTAGTTGGCTTGTTTTCGTTCGTTCTCGGCGCTCTCCCGATATGGGCCATCGGAAAACAAATCAGCGGAGGCGGCCGCTGGGATGATCGCTTTACTCTTGCTCCCATGCTTGGCGCGGGTCTCATTGTTATTGCGCTGCTACTCTGGTTTGTTCGTTCTTCAAAGCAAAAGATTGTTCTAAGCACCCTTCTCGTCTTTTCCATTGCGACACAAGTTTTGGTGATTAACAAATATCGCCTTGAATGGGGCGTTCAGAGCGATTACTATTGGCAGCTTTACTGGCGCGCCCCTGCGATTCAACCGGGCACGTCCCTTCTGTCTTTTGAACAACCCTCTATCTCGGTGCCGGAAGACGATGCAGGCTGGGCGCTGAATATTTTGTATCATTACCAAACTACCAACGGTTCACTCCCTTACTGGTATTTTACGAATGAACCATTCATGACATCTGGTCTCAAACCGGGCATTCCGGTGAGTCACATCACCCGAAATCTTCGATTTCAGGGCAACACCTCTGATAGTATTGGCGTTCTGCATCAGGGTGGTGCCTCTTGTTTACGAGTGTTGGACACGGTTTATGCAGATGATCCGATGTACTCCGATCAGCAAAGGGGCCTAATCTCCGTCTCTAACCTTTCACGCATCATTCCCGCCCCTGCAACTGCCGCGCCTGACCCAAATATTTTTGGCCCTGAACCTGTCCATGATTGGTGTTACTTCTTTGAGAAGGCTGACCTCGCGCGCCAACGAAAAGACTGGAACGCTGTCATCATGCTATATCAGCAGGCGACACAAAATAGCTTGGTTCCTCAATATGGCGCGGAATATATTCCTTTTATCGAGGCTTATGCCCAGACAGGGAACTGGCAGAAAGCATATGGTTTGACCCTTTCTGCTCAAAAACTGACCTCGAATCTTGAGACGACGTTGTGCGATAATTGGTTGCGCTTAAATCAATTGCCCTCGCCTGATGCAAAAATAATAGACCAGATCAAGCAAGCTCTTTCGTGCAAGAATTTTTGAGTAAGCGATCGGATAAAAATGAAAATCGAATCCATCACCCTTCATCATCTTAATATGCCGCTGGTCGCGCCGTTCGAAACCTCATTTGGGCGTGAGTTGGATCGTGAATGTATCATTATCTCGATTCAATCGGATGGATTAACTGGCTATGGCGAGTGTGTTGCGGATCAATCTCCGGGTTATAACTACGAGACCACTGGCACAGCCTGGCATATTCTTAGAGATTTTATTGCCTCGTTGATTCTTGGCCAGGATGTTAAAAACGCGGCTGATTTTCAACAACGAGTCTCTGGCATACGAGGCCATCATCTGGCCAAGGCAGGCGTCGAGATGGCGTTGTGGGATTTGTTCGGCAAACGCGATAAAAAATCTCTGCGCGAAATGTTGGGCGGCAAACGAGATCAAGTTGAAGTGGGTGTGTCGGTCGGATTGCAGGAGTCGCCCGAAGTCCTTGTCAGAACCGTTACAAATTATGTTGAGAGCGGTTATGCGCGCATCAAGATCAAAATCAAACCCGGACGCGATGTCGGCGATGCAACTGCGGTGCGGAAACAATTTCCAAATATCCGGTTGCAGGTGGACGCGAACTCTGCTTACTCATTGGAGTCGGCGCAATCGCTCAAACCGTTCGACGATCTAAATCTTTTGTTGATCGAGCAACCGTTATTCGAGGATGATATTTGGGATCATCATAAACTGCAGGAACAATTCCGCACGCCGATTTGCCTCGACGAAAGCATTTTATCGCCGCGTCACGCGCGTTATGCAATTGAGATGAAAGCGTGTCGCATCATCAACATCAAAGCGGGACGCGTCGGTGGCGTGAGCCAGGCCGTTGAAGTGCATGATTTGTGCCGCCCACAAAACATGCCTGTGTGGTGCGGTGGTATGTTGGAGACTGGCGTTGGCCGCGCTTCCAATCTTGCATTGGCTTCTTTGCCTGGTTTTACATTGCCTGGTGATATATCGGCCTCGGATCGTTATTACAAACGCGATATCACTCACGAACGTTTTTCGCTCAACAAAGACAGCACGATTGATGTGCCGCACGGCGTGGGTCTCGGTGTGACGGTTGATGAAGACGCGCTGGCTTCATTCAGACTGGCTCGCCTCGAACTTAAGCCAACGTAAGTTGTCATTGCGGGCGCCCGCTCTGCGTTCTTCAGTGTGGCAATCTCCTGTTTGATGATTAGTTGAGATTGCCACGTCGCGCTTTGTGCTACTCGCAGTGACCTCAATGAATTGATTTATATATATTTGCCTAGGTTTCTCTAGCTGTAATTGTTCATTGTGAATAAATTTATTTTGGTCATGGTCGTTCTGCTAAAAGCCTGTGTGCCTCAATTGGTGGTTCAGCCTTCGCCATCCGCGCCGGGGAGCAACCTATCGAAAGCTTCTTCTGACAGCGGGACGCCAGTGTTATGGGTCAGTTCAGCAGTTCCTGACTCGCTGCGTCAAGCTGTGTTGAGATGGGGTTTCCCAGTCGTTTTTGATTCAGCCTATTCCAATTTGAGACTTGATGTTGATAACGAGCCACTTTGGAGAGAGGGGATGAAAGTTGATTGGATATATGCTTTGGTTACGCCCTTTCCAACGGTGATCGATGGCGTCACCTCCAAGGAATTGATCGATGGCTGGCAGGGCTCATCGACCGGCCCATTTAGTGGCAGACCATTCCTGATGGATGCAGCGACTCTCGCAGCGTTTAGCGCCGTCTGGGGTCCGCCCGCGCCGGGGATCGTTCAGACAGCGTCTTCTGATCAATTGTTGGATATAGCCTGGCGTGAGAGACCGTCTTGGGCAATTATTCCTTTCGAAACTCTAAATCCGCGCTGGAAGGTGTTGTCAGTAGATAGTCAATCGCCTATCGATAAAAACTTTGTCGGCTCCCAACTTTTATCAGGGACCGGCTTAGGATATCCCTTATTGATCTCTTTCCGATTATCTTGTATTGATCCTTGTCCGGTTTCACCCTTGCCTGTTCTGCCTCCATCCAACCGCGATCCATCAAAAATGACGATCGTTGTCATGACCGGTACAACCTCTTTGGTGCGAGGGACAGCCTATACAATGAATATCAAAGGCATCACTTATCCTGGTCGCGACATTCAAGCCTGGCTCACTCAGGCTGACATCACGCATATCAGCAACGAGACTTCGTTCTACGCTGGATGTCCTCCACCGGTGATGGACTTGAAAGGCTTGAAATTTTGTAGCGATCCCCGTTACATTGCACTCCTTAATTACGTTGGCACCAAGGTGGTGGAGTTAACGGGTAACCACCTGATCGATTTTGGCCCACAACCCTTTTTAGATACCTTGGCGCTCTACCGCCAGAACGATATCCTTTATTATGGAGGGGGAGCCAATCTTAGCGATGCGCGTCAGCCGTTGCTTATTGAGAATCATGGAAACAAGATTGCCTTCATTGGATGCAATTCAGTGAATATCGGACAATATCCAACCGCCGCAAATGATCGTCCCGGAGCTGCCCCATGCGACTACAATTACGTGACCCAGCAGATCACTCAATTGCGAAGCCAGGGTTACCTTGTAATCATGACTTTCCAATATTACGAGACCCTTGATTCCCAACCCTTTGATGCCCAAATCAGGGATTTTCGTTTGATGGCCCAGGCTGGGGCAACCATTGTGCAAGGCAGCCAAGCTCATTTCCCGCAATCGATGGAGTTCTATCAGGGCGCTTTTATCCACTATGGGCTTGGGAATCTTTTTTTTGATCAGATGGGTTATGATCCCAGCATTCCAGGCATTCGGCGAGAGTTTATTGACCGGCATATTTTCTATGATGGACGTTACATCAGCACCGAGTTATTAACTGCGATGCTCGAGGATTACGCGCGCCCGCGCCCAATGACCGCCGATGAGCGTGCCGCTTTTTTGTCTGAATATTTTTCTGAAAGCGGCTGGTAACCATGGTCCTTGTCTATGAAAAAGATAATGATGATGTTAAGCTAGAATGAGTTTCGATTTTCAAACCAGGTTCTCCGGCTATAATCAGCCGTCGTGAAGAAACTCATTCCAATACTCATTCTCTTATTGAGCGCCTGCGCGCCTCAAGCAACTGCTACTCCAACCGCATCATCATCGGTTCTACAATCCACAGCGACCGCTACTTCTACTGCAACACCGTCAGCCAATGCGCTTTGGATCAGCCCGGCTGTGCCGGATGAACTTCGTCAGGACGCGCAAAACTCAGGGATTCGGATTGTCACTGATTCACCACAAGCGTCTGTTCGATTGGATTTAGCGAATACACAATCATCCAACCCAAATCAAAATTCTGTTTGGACCTATGCGCTCGTTGCGCCGTTTCCAACGGTGACAGATGGTGTGACTGCGGATGATCTCAAAGCCGCATGGCACGGCTCATCATCTGGACCATTTGCCGGGCGGCCCTTATGGATGACGGATTCGACTCTGGCCGCGTTCACCGCCCTGTGGGGCGCGCCCGCTGACAGCGCCGTCACGACCGCTCCCGCCGATCAATTGGTGGATGACGCGTGGAAGACTCTTCCATCGTGGGGAATCGTTCCGTTTGAATCGCTCGATCCAAAATGGAAAGTGTTGACCGTGGACGGTCAATCGCCCATTCGCAAAGATTTTGATCCATCTTATTATCCGTTGCAAATTACATTTGCTCTGAAATCTTCCACTCCGATCAGGTTTAGTTTGCCTGCGGTCAATCGCGATCCATCCAAGTTAACCACCGTGATCCTGACCGGCACAACATCCTTAGTACGCGAGATCGCTTATCAAATGGAGGTCAAAGGCCTTGACTATCCCGCGCAAGATATCGGCGATGTGCTCCGTCAGGCGGACATCCTGCATGTAAGCAACAAGACTTCGTTCGATCCGAATTGCCCGCCGCCCAATCCGATGGAGAATCGATTCTATTGCAGTGATCCAAGATATATTCAACTGTTGGCGGACGTGGGTGTGAAAGTTGTCGAGCTGACCGGCCCGCACATTTTGGATGACGGCGTGCCTGCGTTTTTATACACGTTGAGCCTTTATAAACAAAATAACATGCTAACTTATGGCGGCGGTGCAAATCTGGCTGAGGCGCGCCAGCCGCTCTTGATTGAAAATCATGGCAACAAGATCGCGTTCATCGGTTGCAACGCCGGAGAACATCCTCAACCGCTTGCAACGGATAATACGCCCGGTGCGAATCCGTGTGATTATAAACAGCTTGCCACGGAAATTGGTCAGGTGCGCGCGCAGGGCTATTTGCCGATTGTCACGCTTCAATATAAGGAGGGTTACTCGCCGCAAGTGATGCCGTGGCAGTTGAATGATTTTCAGCAAGTCGCTAAAGATGGCGCGGCCATCGTCAGCGGAAGCCAGGCGCATGCGCCGCTCGAAATGGAATTTTATAAAGGCGCGTTCATCCATTACGGATTGGGCAATTTGTTCTTCGGTCAGATGGGCAACCAGCCGCCCAATCCCGGAATGACGCCTCAAATCGCCCAGCGCTATGAATTCCTTGACCGTCACGTCATTTACGATAATCGCTATATCAGCACTGAATTATTGACTGCCATGCTGGAAGATTATGCGCGTCCGCGCCCGATGACGCCTGATGAACGTGCCGCGTTCCTGACCGCATACTTTGGTTACAGTGGATGGATTCCGCTCATTCCCACGCCCGCACCCGAGCAAACCCCGACATTATATCCACTGCTGAATTTTAGTCCACTCCCGACTCATACGCCGATGCCGCGCGAAACACCAACGCCGTAACTGAAAAAAGATCTATTATTTAACCTCTGTTAATGAACTCAATATCAGCCAACACGCTTTCTCATCGATGAGATTGTATTTATGTTTTGTAAATCTCATTTGCGGCATGGATGCCCGCGATGGCCGCCGCTTCGACGCCTCCGCCCATCACACCGGAACCAGCAACGTAAAGATTCTTGACAGGCGTTTTGATGGTCAAGCGTTTTTGTCCGGTAGCAGGACCGTAAATCGAACCATTTGTTGTCCATGCGTAACGGGCAAAGGTGGCGGGTGAGCCTTCCTGCCGATACGTGATATGCTGTCTCAAACCCGGAATGATTTCTTCAGCAGAAGCGATCATCTGATCAGCGAATTGGTGCTTGCGTTGAGAATAGCCTGGGGACTTGCGGTCCCATTTGGCGAAATCCGTTTCAGGGAGGAGCTTTAGCAATGTAACGGAGGCATGTCCGGTCGGTGCGAGATGCACATCCAATTTTGACGGGATCATGATTCCGATGTCGTCCAGTATGGTAATCGGCGCGATGTTCGGGACGATGTCCAATCCCAAAAATATAATAAAAGCTGATGTCGAGGGTTTGAGTGATTCAATTTGCTCTGCGAAGCCTGAAGCAAGATGTTCGCGTCCAATCAATTCAAGAAAAGTTTTGTGCACATCAGCATTGGAGAGAATGGCCCGGGCGCGATGAATTTGTCCGTTCTTGAGTTCGATGCCAACCGCGCGATCTTTTTCGACAATAATGCGTTGAACCGGTGTGCGAAGAAATATTTTGCCATTATGTTTTTTAATGACTTCAACGAGAGCGTTGGGCAAAGCTTGCGAGCCGCCGACGGGATAATATCCTCCGTTGAAATAGTAACCGAGGATGGGAGCCATGCTTCCAACCGTGAGAGATTTGGGATCGTCGCTGAGATAACCCGTGAGTGCAGTGAGCAAATCCTTCACGCGCGGGTCGCTGAAGAATTCATCGAGCATTGCAACGAATGGCTTGTCCATCCACTTGTAGGCATGGGGATGTGTTTTTGGATAGGCCAACAAATCCTCGCTGGTATTGGGAGCGCGCGGCGCGCCGCCCGTCTTTTCGAGGTCTGCATACATATCGCGAAGGATAAGCTGTATCTCGTTGAAGAACCTACGGAGATTTTCAGCCTCAGACGGGAAACGCTCGCCCAACTGGCGGATAAATTCATTTGCATCATGCGGGACCTTGAAATGAGTCTCGCCAATAAAATATTCCTGCTCGTTGAGTTTCCACTCGATGGCATCTTCGATACCCAGCATTCTCAACAGTGAACTGATGCCGCCGCGTTCGCTGAGTCCGCTGACATCGTGCACGCCCGCGTCGAAAACGTAAGTCCAGCGTTCCTTTGTGTCTGGCGTTGAATGGATCGGGCGGACGCGCCTTTCCCATGAAGTGCAAAATCCGCCGGGCAGATAATGTTGTTCGAACACGGCGACCTTGAGTCCGCGCTTGGCGAGCAGGGCCGCGGCGGAGAGTCCGCCGATACCGGACCCGATTACGATCACATCATGTTCATTTTCATTTGTGGGACGGCAATCGAATTTCGGCGCGGGCCATTTATAGGGATCCCATTCATCGAGCCGCGCTTGTATGCTCTTACGGACGGCGTAATTTGGGAAGCGTGATGAGAAAATTATCCCCGCAATAATACCTACGTTTGGCAGAATCACGACAAGCCATAATTCTTGCGCGGGGAAGAGAAAGACGGCCAGCGCGCCAAGCACCGCATTGACTACAAAAATCCAACCCCAAACACCCGTGATAATTTCGTTGATGCGAATGAAGGCGGGATCCTTCCAATAGGATTTATCCCAATCTTCTTTTGCGTACTGATAGGTGAACGGGTTTTTCATCGCCAGCGTGCCAAATGCCATCCCTGCCAATACAAGACTATTTGCGATTGGTCCGTATGTTTTTAGAAACGATGAACCCAATGCAAGTGTGACAATTGCGTTTACAGCAAAATATCCCAGTGTAACCACTTCCATTGTTTTGAGATCACGGCGCTTGAGCCAGCGCCATGTGACTAATGCCGCCGCGGCAATCAATCCGCCGAGGATGGCGGTAGCCCAAAGACCGGACCCTGAGAAACTCCAGTACAGAATCCAGGGAATGAAACCAACGAAAACTTGTAGCATGACACCTTCCAGAACTTCAGGTTTTATTTGGTGGAAAGAAAATAAAAAATGACCAGCCACAGCCAGTAGATAAATACTCCAGCTGTTTCTAGCCAGAAGACGTTCATGTTAATGCCCGCGCCGAAGGATTGAAAATCTGTGAACAGGTTATTGACACATAGCCCAATCAAAACGCCTGCCCCGGCTATAGTGATGGCTTTTACCAGCGCGGATTGTTTTTGCGGGTCGGTAAAGGCTGTAAACAGGAACACCGCCCAGCCAAATGCCAGGAATGAAATAATCCGATCCTGATAGGCATTCGAAGGGACGTTGAAGTAGATGAATAGCATGGGAACTTTAATTCCCTGCATATGAACGACGGAGATTGAAAAGAAATACAATGCTCCTGCGAATAATGACCATTTCAGAATTTGGTTGTGAATAGACATAAGGCATCCCTTCTCAAGATGAAGATAGCCGCGATGGCAAAGATGGTGGTGTTGCGCAGTGCTTTCTTCACGATTTTTTTGGACGCTTGCCCGGTTGTTTTGGCATTTCCATTGGCGGCAGTTTGCGGACGCGCTGGATTGCTGTTTCGATCCAATTGAGTTCGGATTCGTAATAGGCCATGCCGTAATCCGCGGTCATCTGCCAGAGCAGGCGCGGGCGTTCAACGCCGACGCGGGCCGCGTTTTCCTCCATCGAAGCCGGAGTTTCGGTTCGAAGCGCGTCGAGCCTGGTTTGGATGTCTTTCTCACGCGCCTTCAACAGGCTGATGATCTCCTCGTTGGAACTGGCGTGGGAAAAGAAGATCTGGATTAACCAAGCCTCCCGCACTGTCTCAAACGGCAGAGGGGTGGTAATCCAGCGATGCAATTCGGCGCGGCCCTCACGAGTGATGTGATATTCCTTGCGGTTCGGTTTGTCTTCCTGTGGGATTACCTTGACTTCGACGAAGCCGTCTTTTTCCAATTTCTCCAGCGCCTTGTAGATGTGGCTTTGCGTGGCAGACCAGAAGTGGGTGATGGACTGGTTGAAGTATTTTTTTAAGTCGTAGCCCGTCATGGGCTGGTATTCGAGAAAGCCAAGGATGGCATGGGCGAGGGGCATAATTGCCTTTCCAGTAATATATCTATATAGATATATTACTGGAAAGGCTTATAACTGTCAAGAGGGTACCATGGAATCTTTGAAATCTGCCTGGCTTGACAACCCATCCCAAATTTTACTTTGGCATCTGCAGCGCGTAGCCGCCATCGATCACAATTATTTGTCCGACGATCATCTTTGCGGCTGGTGAACACAAAAAGGCTACGACTTCCGCTACATCTTCCGGTGATACCAATCTTCCTGCTGGAACCTGTTCAATAAATTTCTGAAGGATGTTTTCTTTGCTTTCCATTGTGGCGAAATGGGTGAGCGCGTCCGTCTCGACCACGCCCGGCGACACCGCGTTGACGATGATATTTTTCGGCGCTAGTTCCACGCCGAGATAACGCGTCAATGATTCAAGTGCGGCTTTACTGGCACCGACCACCACATAACCGGGCAGGACGCGTGTCGAACCGGAGCTTGAGATGCTGACGATATATCCGCCGCCGCGCTTTTCCATCAATGGCGCAGCGCGCTGTGCGGCAAACAATAAAGCTCGTGCATTGATGTTCATCGTCCAATCCCAGCCTTTGGGTTTTTGTTCTAGCGTCGGGCGGTTGTATCCTGAAGCCGCGTTATGGATAAAAATATCCAATCCTCCGAACACCTTTTCGACTTCATCAAATAAATGATTCAAATCGTCGAGATCGCCGACGTCCGCTTTGACGAGTAATGCGCGCCGACCCAATTTTTCGATTTCGCGGACGGTTTTTCCCGCCGGTTCGCGGTTGCGGAAAAAGTTGATTACTAGATCCGCGCCGTGTTGGGCAAAATGCAAAGCGATGACGCGTCCAATGCCACGACCCGAGCCGGTCACCAGGACAACTTTGTCTTGAAAAGTATTTTCCAATTACTCAACTCCCGTCTCCCATCAATCGAAATAAATATTCAGATCCGAACAGTCAAAGCGATTTCCGCAATTTGGACAAATGATTTTGCAGTTGCTTTCAACCATCTCAAATCCGCACCGATCGCAGATGAACTTCTGCTTTTCGCTTGGCTCATCGCTCATCTTGCCCTTCTTTCCAAATCACTGGTTTCAACAGATCTCGACTGAATTCATGGATCCGCTCTTTGCCCAATCGTTTGACTTCCTCGATAGCTGCGTCCAAATCATTTCGTAATTTCCCAACCTCCACGCCGCGGCAAGTTTCAGGCCACTGCCTCAGCCATCTCATGCTTCGTCCATAAACTTTGATCGCACCTGCGTAATTCCCGCGTGTGATATGAAGATAAGTTACACCAGCTTGCAGGATTCCTTGATATAGTTCTCGTATCTTTCCCTTTTCTTCTTTCCACGCGGCCTCCAACTCTTCATGCGCTTCGAAATATTTTCCCTTGTTGAAAAGAATTAATCCTTCGCGTGCGCGGTAATGAAGCCTTTCATCACAATCAGTCATGTTTGCGGCAGTATAACACGGTTATCGTTCTAGCCAGTGGTAAAATTTCTGAACATGAATCGAAAACGTTGATATCAATGGGGAACAGGTTATGACTCTTTTTGCTTTGATATTCAGCATTATGTTTGGCATCGGCTCGCTTGCTTTCGGCTATCACTTGGTCGGCTTTGTGCCATTTGTGCGCTGGATCATTTATTTTGGCGCGTTTTGGCTGATCGCGGTCTGGCGACGCTGGCGCTGGTTTGCATATATCGGCATCGTGTTTAATTTGTTGGTGGCCGCGTTGGGATTGTGGCTTTTGAATTTTCCGCCTGGCTGGATGTTCGCGGGTGCAATCGGCGGATTGCTTGCTTTTGATTTGAGCCACTTTCGGAATCGAGTGCGCTTCATTGCGTCCAACAAAGAGGGGCGTGGCCTCGAGGCGCGTCATCTCCTCCGAATCTCTTTGCTTGCCGTAATGGGCATGACACTAGCAAGTCTTGCCATGCTGATTAAAAGGCAATTTACTTTCGAGTGGGTATGGCTGTTGGTAATCGTTGGCGTTTTCGGAATAATACAGCTCGTTGTCTGGCTTCGTAGACGGGGAGAGTAGAATTGGTCTTGGGGTAATGAGTATTCGGGGTGGATGAGTCAGTAAGTGTTATATCCATCCTTCGTATTGAAAAAACAGACTCGCTTGTTAGGGCAGTGTGTACAGAACAAGTTTTCAGTTTATGAGGACAAGATTAGGAGAGCTGATTCACTCAAAGGTAGGAGATCTTGCTTGGATTCGGATTCAATACGGGGATTTGATCACCAAACTTTTGCCAACCATATACCCCCCAGACCAAACGGTCAAAACGGGAATTTCATTGAAAATTAGAGTAACTGCCAAAGATCGATAAGCAGAATACGCCATCCTTCTGGATGTGTACTGCTCATCAAGATTGTGTGGGTATGGTCTTGCCTCTTTCGTGCGCGCAGAGATTGGGTTCGCCTCTGACAATTGCCAAACGAAGAGCTGGATTAAGTTTGAATGGAATAAAATCAGGTAATGCAATTTGCAGTTGTTGTAGTCCTGAGATGGAGAAATGAATGAAGAACGGTAAAAACTTTCGATTGTTTACTTCAATTGCGCTCATCACGCTGATGGTTTCGCTAATGTTCCCAGCAGTCGCCCGGGCTGACGATGGTACCGCGCCTCCCCCTGCTGTCCCAGCAATAGGAACATCGTCGTCCGGGGCCGCAACCAATCCGGATTCAACGGATGTTGCCGCTACGCAGGCAGCCGCCGGCGCATCCTCGACAAATGCGCCTGCTACACAATCTGCGGCTACACAAGCTCCTGCCAGCGTAAGTTCGACAGATGTGTCTTCTACCCAATCTGCGGCAACTCAAGCTCCTGATGGTACGTCTTCAACAGATGGATCTGCCACCCAACCAGCGGCGACACAGGCGCCTGCCATTGTGACTTCGGCAGACGATTCTACTCAACCGGCGACTACACAAGCTCCCGTCAGTATAACTTCGACAGATACATCTGCCACTCAACCGGCGACGACACAAGCTCTTGTCAGTACGACTTCGACAGATGTATCTGCCACACAGCCGGCGGCGACACAAGCTCCTGTCAGTACGACTTCGACAGATACATCCGCCACACAACCGGCGGCGACACCGGTACCTAATACCGTGACTTCCACAGATGTTGCTACGCAACCAGCGGTGACTCAAACTCCTTCAACGCCTGTATCTAATAGCGCAGTAACCACTGATGCGACTGAAACCTCCACAGTAGCCGCTCTTGCTGATTCCGGCTCTGTGTTGACCGATCAGAATGGAAACCCAATTCCGCTGGCATCCGCGCAGGCCGCTGAGATTCTGGGCCAGACGTTACCTGATCCAACCGTCTGCCCAGCGGGTTCAACAACAGTTACAGCCTCTTGTGATCCCATCCACTACAGCTCAATTACGGCTGCCATTACTGCTGCAACACCTGGCTCCGTGATATTTGTTCAGAGCGGAACATACACAGAACAAGTAGTGATCAATGAAAGCCTTACCTTGATAGGCGCCGGTTCCACTTCGACAGTTATTCAAGCGCCAAGTACACCGTTAGCGCTTGATCCTGATGGAAATCAGGATCTCGTATTGATCGAGGGTTCCGGAACAGTTGCAAATATCAGCGGATTTACGATCACCGGCCCGGGTCGGTCCGGTTGCGACAGTATCAATTATGGCATTTATGTGCGAGGCGGCGCTACGGCCAATATCAGCCATAACGTCATTACAAATATTCGCGACAATCCGCTTGGAGGTTGTCAGAATGGCGTCGCCATTAGAGTTGGCTCCAAGGCGTTGGGTCAGACTGGAAAGGCGACGATTACGAACAACACCATCAGCGATTATCAAAAGGGCGGCATCGTGATTGATAATACCGGCTCCTATGCGGATATAGAGGATAATGTGGTGCAAGGAGTCGGTGAAACGCCAGCCATTGCCCAAAACGGGATTCAAATCAGTCGGGGAGCCACCGCTAAAATTGCAAACAATACGGTAAGCGATAATTTTTGGACAGGTACTTATGGCGGAAGCAACGATCCATTAACTGACCCGAATGCAGACAGCTCAGCGGGCATTTTACTATATCTGGCTGGCACAACTACCATATCCAATAACCAAATCATTGACAATCAGCTTGGCATTGCCTCAACTGCTTCTACCAGCCTAAATATTAACAATAATACGATTCAAGGCGGTTCCCCCACAACCTACGGTTATCCAACGGGTATTGGCATTTGGGATTATGATGGTTATACCGGCACCCAAGTTGAAACGACAGGCAATATCAGTAACAACGTGATTGAATCAAACGATTATGGTATTCTGATAGATTACCTGAAGACGAGTCATACAACTTCCTATCTAAATATCAATCTTAACTCCATCATCAACAATAACTCCAACACATTACATACTCCTACGTATGGCGTGTGGAGCAATACTCTTACAGATGCCACCAATAACTGGTGGAACAATGCCAACGGCCCATTAGATAATACAGCTATTCCGGATGCCTGCGGGCTTACGCTTAACAATCCCACCGCAACAGCAAATCGCGTCAGTGATTGCGTTCTCTACAATCCTTGGCTCACCACGAATCCCTTTGCCAGTTCAGGCGGAAACCGCAATTCAAGCTCTAGTTCAAGCTCTGGAGAACTGAGCGGCCTCATTATTCCAATTACGGGCGGTCAGCCAGCGATGATCAGTTGCGTCGATCCTTCCGAGATGTTCCAGATCGGCGATGTTCAGGTGACCTTCACAGGTTTGTGTAACTATGAGGTTGTTCTGGATCAATTGTCAAAAGATGGCCTGCCCGGTAATTTAGCTCAGGGCAACAATTTTGTCGAAGGCATATCCATGAGCCTCTTGAAAGATGAAAAAGCGGTTGATACTTTGCCTGCTGGAGCCTCAATACAGGTTTCGTACCCGAACCCATCAGGCAATGCCTCCATCCTGGCATGGATTAATTCTTCGTGGGCCGAGAAACCAGCCTCTGTGCTTGACGATCGTGTTGTTGCAAATCTAGATAAGCCTGCCACCAATGTGATAGTTACTCACTGAGTAACCATGTTCTAATAGACACCCTCTTCAATGATTTGAGGAGGGTGTTTTGATTTAATTGATTTGGCCTTCTTGAAAGCCTGCCAGCCACTCCTCTGCCTCGCGCGGGGAGCCGAGGCGGAATAACGTTAAATGGGCATAACGCGGCTCTGAAAACAACTGCGGGTATTCGCGCTTGCGTCTCCAATAGGTTTTGAACAACCAGTGATAAAGGGATTCACCCGACCAAAATTTGAAATGTCTCAATATATTTTCTCGATTAGTTCCCCATAACAATTCATTTCTCCACCAGCGCATCAGCGTGCGGCGCGTCAACTGCCAGAGAAGTGTCCGCAACGGATAATCAAGCCAGATCGCTGCTTCTGCACGAGGCCAAATGATATCGCGCACATCGCCATAATTCCCTGCCAAGGCCCAACATTCGGCGCGCATCCCTTCATCAACTCGTGCACGAAAGATTTCATGCGGCATCTCGATCCAATTTGGCTTCCAATGAAGCGCGTCAAGTTCAATAAAATCCATCCTGAATATATCTGCTAAATTCTTCGCCAGCGTGGACTTACCTGAACTGGTCGTTCCAACCACAACGATGCGTTTGAAGGGGAATGGTTTCATTGAGCGGAGGATTATAATTTGTAAAACGAAAACATAAAAGCAATTGTGCTTTGCGCGTGATGTGTTTTGAAACGAGGCCCTCATGTTCGATCTTCCCGATGATGAAATTCTCTCTCTTTCCAAAGAGCATGTCTTTTGGACCTGGTCGGCGCAAGCAAAGCTCGATCCGATTCCTGTGAAGCGCGCCAAAGGCGTTTACTTTTGGGATGTGAATGACAAGTGCTATCTCGATTTCAATTCGATGACGATGTGCGTCAACATCGGTCATGGGGACGAGCGCGTGATCGAAGCGATGGTTGAGCAAGCGCGTCAACTTCCATACACCGCACCCGGCATGACCAACAAAGTCCGCGCACTGGCATCGAAACTGGTCGCGGAGGTTTCACCTGGTGGTCAATTGACGAAAGTCTTATTCACGCTCGGCGGTGCAGATGCCAACGAAAATGCGATCAAGTTGGCGCGTGGATATACCGGTCGCTATAAAATTCTGTCGCGCTATCGTTCGTATCATGGCGCGACGGCGGGCGCAATGGCCGTGACCGGTGATCCACGTCGCGTGGCTTGGGAACCGATGTTGATGCCGGGTGTGGTTCATTTCCTTGACCCGTATCGCTATCGCTCTACGTTTCATCGTACTACCCCGAATATTTCCGAAGCAGAGTTTACGCGAGATTATCTAAATCATCTCGAAGAGATCATTCAATACGAAGGACCGGAGACAATTGCTGCGATCTTAATGGAATCGGTCACTGGTACAAATGGCATCATCATTCCACCTGAAGGTTATATGCAGGGCGTACGGGCATTGTGCGATAAATATGGCATCGTGATGATTGCCGATGAGGTCATGAGCGGATTTGGTCGCACCGGCAAATGGTTTGCAGTGGACAATTGGAATGTTGTGCCGGATATTATGACGATGGCAAAAGGGCTCACGTCGGCGTATGCGCCGCTGGGAGCGGTGGCGATGAAGCCACAGATTGCGGCTCACTTCGATGAGATTGCGTATAAGTCAGGATTGACTTATACATCACATCCCATTTCGCTGGCCGCAGCGATTGCGAACATCAATGTCATGAAGGAAGATCATATCGTCGAGCACACGGCTGCTATGGGTCCGGTGTTGAAGCGCATGTTGACGGATTTAGGCGAGTCACATCCATCGGTCGGAGAGGTCCGCTCGATTGGGTTGTTCGGTATCATCGAGCTCGTCAAAAATCGCGCAACCAAAGAACCGATGGCACCGTGGAATGGGTCCAGCCCGGAGATGGCCGCCTTCAAGAAATATTGCTTCGATCACGGTTTGTTTCTGGACATTCATTGGCATACGGCGTTGATCATCCCGCCGCTGATTATTACTGAAGAACAATTGAAGGAAGGCTTCGATGTGCTGAATGAAGCCTTGAACATCACTGATAAAGCGAGTAAGCGAGAAGAGCTGTCTACGCACCGACGTGAAAGTCACCTACCCTAGCCACTGCCTCTTCGAATTGCGGTGTCCGCATGTTGCGCAGCGCCTCACGCAGATGAATCATTCCATACTGTAACTTTGCATTGGCCCTCATCATATCTGCCTTGTCCGCAATCAGGTCTTGATGAAATTCTCTGAAGTCTGGCGTAGGCATATCCACATCGATGGACATGCCTGCCCGGGAAACCTCCAGCAGTAATAAGGTTGCATAAAACATGGAAACAGCCTGACGCATCAGGTAGAAGCGCGCACGCCGATATTCGCCGACTGGCTCTCCGAAATATGTATTTAGAAATGCTTCTTCATCGGCTTCATCTTTGACAAAGAAATTCGCCACGACGGCCAAATCGGCATATTGATCATTGAGGAAGGCTGATTCCCAGTCAACCAACCAGATGCGATTTCCATCAAAGAGGATATTTTGCGGTTTCAGGTCGTTATGGCTTGCGACAAAGTCAGTATCATCCCGCGGGTACACTTTTTGCACTTCGGCGTAGCGGTGGAAGAGCTCCTCGGTTGCGCTTTCCGGCAAGAGATGTGCCGCTTGAAAGCGCCGAATGAATCCGTCGATCGCGTCAAAGTAGTTCACCACTTTTGGGAAATGAGGCAGAGAATGAAGCCTGCGGAGGGTGGGAGCGATCAGCGGCACCAGATCATCCGGGTATGGCTGGGCCTCCACGTAATCGGTGATCAGAATCCTTTCTTCCACGTTTGAATACCAAATCCGAGGAGCAATGCCGGCCTCAGCAGCAATTTGCTGGCAGGCGAACTCGTGCGTGGGATTGCTTATCACCTCCGTACGCATGATTTTCAGGAGGTACGGATTTTTTCTCACGACAATCCTAAACGCAAGGGCTGTGCTAAGTCCTCCAGTCAAAAGGCGAATATTTTCGTATTCATTCACGCCAAACGCTGCATACAGCGCGCGCCTCACTGCAGGTCGTTTTGCCTCAGGAATCATAATTTCACCATGTTACCTTATTAACCAACACTTGCATTGTCGATTCGTGATATCCCATACCATAGCTGTTAGAACAAGCAATGGAAGCAAATAGACAATCAACTGGCTTTGGATTTCTTGTATAAAACATCTGGGAGATCTATGATCGCCACAGTTAAGCGCGCCTTGGCACTGGGTGTTCGTCCAACTAGAATTCTAGGCCTAGCGATAAGACTTCACGCTGGACCATATGACCTTCGCAGGGACTTTTGGATTTCTGCAAACAAAGATAAGGGTGGCGCCACCTGGTTCGTCAAATTGGTATAAAACCACGCTCTTCAGTTCACAGTCGTCGAAAAAGACTGATATGGGATTTGTTTGGGTGGTGGCGATGATCATGACATCCCAGGAGTATCCCGGCCCCCACAGGTAGTACGTCAAAGATCCGCTAACGGCATGCGGGAGACCATATTGAGGACCCAACAGGTCGATCGCGCTGGCATCGCCATACCCATCCGAATAGATCCCTGCAATCGCACGCTCCTCCGCGGGAAGCTCGTCATAGACTCTGGCAACCGCCGGCACCGCCTGATCCGACCCGACCCGGCCGGTGAGAACCGGTGGGTAGGCCCAGGCAAAATTAAACTCCCGCAGGGGTTGGTAGAAGATCTTAAAGTGGCTGGCATAGGATTCCATTTGATTCAGCGGCAGGATCGGCAGGTTGAGAGGCAGGGTAAAAATACCTATGACCAGCAGGTAAGCTATGGCAACAACTTTCCCCGCTTTTTCCCAGTGCAATCTGGCAAGCACTTCTTCCAGAAACACCGCGCCGGCTGCCAGCAGCGGTATAAAGAGTTCCGCGAGCATCCGGGCGGGGGTAAGTAAAACGTACATCAGCACTAGCGTGATCAGGAACAGCAGTCCTAGAAAGCCATAATTCACGCCATTCATGCGACGAAAGATGCGGTACAGACCGACTGCATACAAGGGCATGAGAAACGGACTCATACAGATAAGAATATTCGTAAAATACTGTTGGATGGAAGCGTGATACATCCGTATCTCGCCACAATTGTTCCAATATTCGAGTGTTGGCCAGCGGTTGGCGTTTTCCCAGAGCAGATACGGTGTAACGATCATCAGGCAAAGCACACCCCCAAGCCAAGGCCAAGGCGTCAGCAGATCCTTCCGGTATTTTGAGATTAGCAGCGCAAGCAAAAAGCCTGGTCCAAGAAAGATAATAGTCATCTTGGTCATGCAGGCGATCCCCGCAATCAGCCCCAACAGTATCCAGGATTTCTTGTTCCCCGTGCGGAGAAAGCGGACGAGCACCTACAAGAATCCGGCGAGGACCAGTTGGTCGATGCTGTCGTAACAGAAGATGGAATCGATATTAAGCCAGAGGGGAACGATGATGAACCCCAAGGCGCCTAGCGCAACGGCAAATCCTTTGCCGCCGAACTCCTTTGTGATCAGGCAAACGAAGACCAGTGTGGCCGCACCGGCCAGCGCCGGAACGACGTGCAGCGCGAACAGCGATCCGCCCAGCACCGCGCGGCTGAGCGCTACCAGCGCGGGCACCAGTGGCGGCAGGTCCACGTACCCGAACGCCAGGTGCCGGCTGAGAGCGATGGTATAGAACTCGTCGCTGAAATAGCCATACCCCGGGGCGCTGTACAAATGGATCGCGAATTTAATCACTGCGCCGATGATAATGACCAGGGTAATTGAAGAAAGTCCGAAGATATATTTTCGATCTTGCATGAGGCATTTCTCCTGCACGGCCGAAGTTCTTTCCAGCAACATGAATGATCAAATTATTCGTATAAGGTTTTTAAATTTGTAGAACGGTTATTTCTGTTTTTACAGAGTTTGCAATAAAACATTTCTCATGTGCCAAATGATGTAGCCCATCCACCTGTTCCCGTGATAGGGTAGTCTTACTATTAAAAATCACTTTAGGTTTCAAGGTAACTTTTGTCATTGCCAACTTCCCATCTCTATTTTTTCCTAATATTCCTTCAGCATGATCTACATAACTCTCGACGATGTATTTATTCTCAGCTGCGATTGACAAAAACCATAACATATGACAGCTTGAGAGCGAAGCAATGAATGCCTCCTCTGGGTCAATAGCAGATTCGTTGGACATCGGAAGCGGTACAACGTGTGGCGAGGAAGATGCGG
>Ga0209039_10000301_pt1 | contig 47884 bp, 29 predicted proteins | sample BogFormECP12_OM1_FD_188238 | JGI IMG/M metagenome (GOLD analysis project Ga0209039, IMG submission 188238) | Bog forest soil microbial communities from Calvert Island, British Columbia, Canada - ECP12_OM1 (SPAdes) (version 2) | ecosystem: Environmental > Aquatic > Freshwater > Wetlands > Bog ...
TATGGCACGGGCTCGTTCGGGCTGGGGTACGATGCGCTGAGCCGCCGCACCAGCCTGACGCGGCCGAACACGGTGAACACGAGCTACGGCTACGACAATCTCTCGCGGCTCTTGAGTGTGACCCATGCCAAGGGCGGGGCAACGCTGGGCGGCGCGAGTCTGTTCCGGCTCTCGGCCTCACGTGCGGGGTTTGTCGGGCCAATGATGGGTGCGCCCTCGTTGCCGCGGATCGGTTGAGGCAAATTGCGTTGTGCGGGGATTTTTTCTGTCATCGGTGAATCCCCATTGGGATCACTTGCCGATTTTCAGTTTCTTGAGAACTACCTCGAGCGCCTGGCAATGAGTTTCCTGGAACGATTCGAGCGGGCAAAAGTCTCATGGGGAAAAGCAGGACACCGAACCACATCGACACTGCGACAAATGTTTTGCCGGTGATCGTTTTTAGAGTGCCGAAAATCCGGTGGTGTTGAACCCACAGGGCGGTGTACGCACGCCGCGTTCGATCGAAACCTCGTTCGCAAGCAACTGCAACCATATAGAAGATCGCTACCAACACCGATAATAGGATAAGACCAACTCCGAAGATAAGCTCTGCCGCAAGCAATTCACGCACACGGTAACTGGTTTCAGCAGCAAGAAATGCTCCCAAAATTCCGGCAGCGAGCCACAGCGCATTCTTGCGCTTTGCCGCTTGCGTCCTGAGCCGACGAATCATTGTCCTTTGTTCTCGCTGAATCATTTTAATTGCCGATTCCGCTCTCGTCTTGTCTAGACCGCTTTCTTGCGTCTTGTACGGCAAAGCAATGCAAGCGCCACTCGATAAGCCCTTCAAAACAAAAGGGCTCGCGCATGATAGAGCCGCAGACTCTTCGCGAATTCGCGAACTTCGTGAAACCCTATGTTCGATTCTTGTGGGGAACGCGCTTCCGCTAGTGTCGTTCCAACTTGTTCCAGCAAATCCCTTCGAGAATAGTCTCTCCGTTTTCGCCTCAGATGCTTGGACCATGATTTGGCTCAAATAGTTGGAACGGCGCTAGAAGGCCTTGAAGCGGTACTTGTTGATGTTCATCGATCGGATCTTCGATTCCAGAGTGGAGGGCGGCATTCCCAGCTTGGCTGCGGCACCTGAGGGGCCCGACACTCGCCCTCTCGTTTCGGCCAGGACCGCCCCAATTGTTCGGCGATCCTCCATCACTGACCTTTTCAGGAGCGGCTGGATTGCCGGTTCCGGGTGGAAGCATTCGCGCGAGAGCCAACACTTCTTGATCGAGAGGTTCCCCTTTTCATAAAGAATTACGGATCGTTCGATCACATTTTGCAGTTCACGGATGTTTCCGGGCCATGGATAGCGCGTCAGCGCCTCCATCGTTTCCGAAGAAATCGCACCGATGGTCTTGTTCATGCGCTGGGCGGATTGCCGGACGAAGTGCCGCACGAGCAGCGGAATGTCTTCCGGGCGTTCGCGCAAGGGTGGAATGGAAATGGGAAAAACATTCAGGCGGTAGTAGAGATCAAGCCGAAACTGCTTCTCCACGATCATTTCTTCCAGGGCGCGATGGGTCGCGGCCACAACCCGAACATCGACTTTCTTTGTTTTCGTACTGCCCAAGCGCTCGAATTCCCGCTCCTGCAAAACGCGCAGAAGTTTGGGTTGCAGTTCCAGCGGAATATCGCCAATTTCATCCAGAAACAGCGTACCTTGGTCGGCCAGCTCCAGCCGGCCAATCCTCTGCGTGATGGCGCCGGTGAAGGCGCCGCGCTCGTGGCCAAAAAGTTCGCTTTCCAGCAGACCGCTGGGAATGGCAGCGCAGTTGAGCTTTACAAACGCCTGCTTGTTCCGGCGGCTGCGGTTGTGAATCGCATGCGCGATGAGCTCCTTGCCAGTGCCCGTTTCTCCCAACAGAAGTACTGTCGAATCGTTTGGAGCCACCATATCGACGAGATCCAGCACTCTCAGGAGCGCTGGACTCTGCCCCACGATTCCTGCAAAGCCTGCCTTGGGACGGACTTCTTCTTGTGAAGAAAGTTCCTCATCCTCATTGCTCGAAACGCCCGGCCCGAACCGCGCGTTTTCATCGTGCGCATCGGAATCCGAAGGATCAATGAAGTCCACGGGGAACCCCTTCGCGCTTGCGCTTACAATGCTAAGGCGGTCTGTGCTCATTGTTGTCGGCCCCCTATCTTCTTTTCACGTGGAGTGTGGCACCCGTTCCAATTGCGGACAAGCTCAGATAGGGCCGGTGTGTGCACTATATCGGGACGCCTGGGGACTCTTTTGGGGCAAGGAATACCCTCTTAAGGTGAGTGAAAGCTAACTCTGCCGGTCTCGAATCTCGATGCGCTTCCATCCAAAAAGGTGAGCATCAACCGACCAGGCGCCAGGTCCGAGCAGTGCCAGGGCGGCACCGAGGGTCCCCAACAGAATGTACGTCCAAGGATCTCCAGTTTGCGAGAAGGTGTTCCACAGCGCAAGCACCGCCACGAGTGTTCCCACGATGGGGGTCCATAAACCGGCGATCAGCAGGAGTCCTGCAGCGATCGAGAGCACATGGAGTATGGCTGGTCCAATCGGAGGCCCAGCCCGGAGCGCCGTGACCCCATGGATAGCTAAGGCAGTTCCGGCGACCACCCGCATAATTAGAAGGCCGACGCCAGGCGCACCGTGTGCGAATGTTGAGAAAAGTCGTCGCAAAATAAACCTTGGCAAGGTTACAAGCTTCCCCATACGCGCGGGAAGCCCCAAAAGGTTGATGCGAATCACTCTTTCGAGTGAACTAAAACTCTATGATTCCGCGCCTCAGACCGATCATGGCGGCATGGGTCCGGTCATGCGCGCCCAATTTGGAGAGGATGTTCCGGACTTGGCCCTTGACGGTCTCTTCGCTAATAGAGAGCTGAGCAGCTATCTCTTTGTTGGCATTCCCTTCGGCAATCAGCCGCAGGACACGGATTTCCGCCGGGGTGAGAAGGTCATCGGTGGCGTGCTCGGCAAGTCGGTAGGAGGCCTCAGCGGAGAGAAACTTTTTCCCGGCATGGACGGCACGGATCGTTTCCAGGAGTTCCTTGTGCAAGCTATTTTTCAGCAGGTAAGCCCGCGCACCAGCTTTCAGGGCGCGCAGAACCTGGACGTCGCCGGCGTAGGTGGTCAGGACGATGATGCGCGCGTCGGGAAACTCACCGCGAATCACGATGATCGCATCGAGACCGTTCATTTCCGGCATCAGTAAGTCCATCAGGGTGATGTCCGGACGGTGCGCACGGAACTGCTGGATCGCTTCGCGCCCATTCGAGGCTTCCGCAACCAAACGCATGTCCGAGTGGCCAGCGATGAGCGCAGCGATCCCTTCGCGGAGGAGAGGATGGTCATCAACCGCGAGAATGCGAATCGCGCTGGGGTCGGCACTCATGACTTTGTCTCGGTCCCTTTCCCAGAGAACCAGGAGCGGCGGGGACCGGGAGATGCCGCGTAAGCGATAGAGGCAGGAACGCTCAGTTCAAGTTCCGCACCAGAATCGAGCTCACTCCAAACTGTTAGTTTACCACCCAAAAGATTGGCGCGCTCGCGCATGCCACGCAAGCCGTAGTGTCCGCGGCGCCCGTCTCCATCCAGAAGCTTCGCGTCAATGCCCTTTCCATCATCCCGGACCCGCAAACGAAACTGCCGTTCGTCATACCGGATTTCCACTTCGATCCGGTTCGCCTGTGCGTGCCGAAACGCGTTGCGCATCGCCTCCCCAGCAATCCGGTAGACTTCGTCTCGCAATATCGGATGGAGGTCTCGCGGCGTACCTTCTACCTGCACATGGAAGAGCGGGGGATTCTGGCTGGTTTGATTGGACGCGAGTTCTTCACCCAGGGTGTTTATCGCCAACGCGAGATCGTTGGTTACGACCGTTGATGAGCGCAACCCTTGTATCGCATCCCGACCCTCAGTGATCGCCTGCGCAGCCTGATCGATCGCACTCTCCAGTGTCTTCCGGGCTTCCTCAGGGCGTTTCGGCAACAAATTAGTTGCCGCCTGAAAGCGCAGCAACAGTCCGTAAAAGCTTTGCAGCAGCGTATCGTGCAAATCCCGGGCAATGCGGGTCCGCTCGTTGACGCGCTCTTCCAGGCGCATGTTGAACTGCCGCGCCACCTGAGCGAGGCGGAATCGATGAAGCGCCCAGAGCAATACCAAAAAAACGGCCAGGCACGACAACCGAAACCAAGCAGTCTGGTAGTACGCCGGGGCAATGGAGAAATCCAGGAATGTGCCGGCCTCATTCCACACGCCGCTGTTATTGCAGGCGGTCACGCGGAAGCGGTAATTGCCCGGGGCGAGGTTCGAATACTGCACCTCGCGGTCGTTGACCACCTCCCTCCAGTCCCTATCCTGCCCCTCGAGCTTGAAGCGAAAGTGAACCTTCTCGGGCGCAACGAAGGTCAGTGCAGTGTAATCAATCGTCAGATCGCGGATTAGCGGAGGCAAGCGCAAGCTGGTAGATGGCTCGTAGGCCTTGCGGTCGGCGGTGATTTCTTCGATGTGCACCGGGGGCGGAACTTTGTTGAAACGAAGATGAGCCGGATCAACAATGCTGACCCCGTCCAAAGGCAAGAACCACAATCTTCCATCCGCCGTTTTTGCGACACGGGGGCCGAAATTATAAACGCCCGCGTGGCTCCGTACCCCGTCGGAAGCGTCGAAAACAGTGGCTTCAATCTTGTGGTGTGGATCGACAACCCAGGCGTCCAACTCGGGCCGAGCAATGCGCACCAGCCCACAAGCCATGTACAACCAGAGGGAGTGCTCGTCGTCTTCGGCAACCTCGTGAACCGTATCGCAAGGCAAGCCGTTCTTGCTGGTGAGCGTGGCAACGCGCCCATCCTTGATCCGGCTCAGCCCGCCATCGGTTGCGGCCCAGAGCGTATTCTCGGAGTCGAGTTGAAGGGCGTTGACGCGGCCCTCGCCCAAGCTATCTGCGGGCCCATAGGATGCGCGGACCTGGCCGTCCTTGAGATAAACCACTCCGCCGCTCCAGGATGCCAGCCACAAGCCCCCGCGCACGGGATCTGTGACAATAGGATTGGAAAGCGACCCATGAATTCCCAGCTTGGCCCAAGGGAAGTGTTCGATTACTCGCCCTCCGCTCAAGCGATAAAGCCCTTCATCATTGTTGGTGACCCAGAGATTTCCCCTTGTGTCTCCGGCGATCTGACTTAAGGATGTGACCTGCACATCCTCTAAGCGAACCAACCTGTCATTCTCGAAATACGCAAGCCCCCGAACAGTAGAGACCCAAATTCGCCCGTGAGCGTCCTGAAACAGGGAAGTCACATAATTGTCCGGCAATCCACTCGAGATTATCTCGTGAGCCATTGCACCGGGCTGCTTCGCGGACGGGACCCCGTGGAGCTTCTCTCGTCCAGTTCCGAAAACCGCCGTCTCCGTGCCTTGCCGGGCTGCGCCTCTGCTGGGCTTGCGATAAACGGTCATCCGTCCTTTGTTCCATCTGTTCAAACCATCCGAAGTTCCGAGCCAAACGCTGCCATCGCTGGCGGCCAGGAGGCAGCCCACGGAGGGGGTAGAGAGCCCTTGCTTGACAGTAATCGGGGAGACGGCATAGTCGCGAAAGCGGTCGACGCCATTAATGGTGGCCACCCAGATACTGCCTTCCCGATCCTCAAACAGACTTTCAATCGAATCGCCTGAGAGACCGTCCGACTGCGCGAACACATCTATCCGCCCTTGGTGTGCGTGCAAGATGCCGGCGTCCCGAGTTCCGATCCACAAGCCACCGTTGCGATCCCGTAAAAGCGTTCCCCCCTTGTTAAACTGCGGCGCGGCAGGGACAAGCGGATAGTCTTTGAGTTTCCCGTCGACAAACTGTTTGATCCCGTCACGCCCGCCGATCAAGAGCGCTCCATGATCGCCTTCAACGAAGGCGTTCCGCGGGAAGACCAGGCCTGGCAACGCAAAGTGCTTCAGTTCTGGCAGCACATAGTGCTTCGGAGGACCAGGCCTCCATCGCCAAAGTCCATTTCCTGCTCCCAACCAGAGATTCCCCCGGCTGTCCTCATACATGGAGGTCACGCCAAAACCGAGACTCCCGTCGCTTCCATAGCACTGAAAATCCCCACTTTTGAGGGCGCAGAGTTTCCCGGGTTGCGAAAGTCCGGCCTCCCACACGACTCCAGCGGCCCAGATGGTTCCTTCGTGGTCCTGAAGAAGCGCGGCAACATCATGTCCGTCGAGCTCTGGATAGTGAGTCAGCTTGCCGTCTTTCCAACTTGCAAGTCCTTTAGCGGTGCCTAGCCAAAGGGTTCCATCGCGGGCGGCGATCAGGCCGCGAATATCATTGCTGGGGAGATGCTCACCCTGCGGCGGCTGCCAGGGGACTGCGCGAACGCCATCGAAGCGAAGCAGGCCGGATTCCGTTGCAAGCCAGAGGTAACCGTCGGGTGTCTGAACAATCTGGTGGATGGTGCCTGTGGCAAAGCCCTCGCGGATTTTCCACGACATGTGCGCATACTGGCTGACGTCGAGAGCTAGGTCCAAAGCGGAAGCACAAGGGCAGCACGCCAGCAACATGCAAGCCAGGAGCATGCCCGGCCCGACAGCGCCTGTTCTTTGTCTGTGCGCTCTCTCCACAACGCTCACATCTTATCTCACCCGATGCACATTGTGCTTCCTCTGCGAGGCCTATAGGGCCGCCCGCCAAACGCCCGCCCAGCCCGGCTCCCTTGCGCCAACTGGCACATTCGCTCGACACTCAAGCTGCTTTGCAACGGCATCCTTCTTCTTATTTCGCCGTAGATGCCTTTTCGCCAGAGATATGCCCCTGGGGACGTCGAGCCCCTACTTTCTGTAAGGCACGTCTGAAAAAATCCACCTCGATGGTCTTGCTGGCTTACAATCGCTTGCGTTTTGTGATCCGCTTGCAGAGTATAAATTTCCGAGTACGTAAAGACGGAGGACTGATCTCGTCCAATCGATCGCGCCAGTTGTAAAACCGCCTCCGGCCTACGCCAAGCTCGCGCGCAAGCTCAACGATGTTGCTGCACATGTTCATTCGCTCAACTGCGTTTCGTCGAAATTCATTACTGTAGCGCTGTCCCCTTTTCCTTTCCGCTTTGCAGCTCCTTTCCCGCAAAGTGTGCATCATGAAACTGTCTCACTCCCGGGGTTCACTCCAGATACGAGGTCTTGACTTTAGTGTCAACTTTATAGTAAAGGTATGTTGGCTTCCTGAGTGTCGTGCCATTGGACTCCCCAGCTCATGCGCCCAAGCGTAGCGGCACCCATCTAGTGTCCCAGTCTGCTCAACGATTGGAGTGAATTCTGATGAATAAAAGAACAAATCAAGCCATTCTCGTGCGCCCCCTGTTTTTTTGCCTGATGCTCGTGACGCTTCTCTCGTGGACCTTTTCGGCCTGTGCACAGAACAACACGATTTTCGGGCCCAACGTCTACGTTTTTACTACCAGCAATTCGGTGTCCTCGATCAATACGACTCTCAACACGCTGAACGCGAACACCCAGTTCAGCACCAACCGCTATGCGGTGTTTTTCGAGCCCGGTACATACACCGGCGTCGAATCCGAAGTGGGCTACTACGAGTCCGTTGCAGGCCTCGGCGAGACGCCCAATGCCGTCACCATCAGCGACGGCTACCTAACCTCAAATCAGACCGATTCCAATGGCAATTTGACTACAAATTTCTGGCGTTCCATTGAGAACATGTACATCACCCCACCGTCAGGGGACGTGCTGCAATGGGGCGTGTCGCAGGGAGCGGCCTTCCGGCGCATGTATGTCAATGGCGCGATGGAACTGACCAATACCTACTGCGGCGAGGCAAGCGGCGGATTCATCAGCGATACCGAGGTCACCGGGCAAATCAATTCCTGCTCCCAACAGCAGTGGTACACGCGCAACAGCTCCATTGGCAGTTGGACGGGGGGCGTCTGGAACATGGTTTTCTCGGGTGTATCTGGCGCACCTACGCCGAACTACCCGACTAATTCCTATACCGTGCTCGCCACCACCCCGGTCAGCCGTGAAAAGCCCTTCCTCTATATGGACAGCAGCGGCAACTACTGGGTGTTCTCGCCAGCCTTGAGGACAAGTTCGTCGGGCACGAGCTGGTCCGGCGGAGGTCTGGGTACCGGCAATTCTCTGGCTATCAGCACCTTCTTCATCGCCACGCCCTCAAGCACGCTGGCCCAGATCAATGCCGCGCTGTCGTCAGGCGAAAACCTCATTCTGACGCCGGGCATCTATAAGTACAGCGGTTCCATCAACGTAACCACCGCAAACGCGGTCGTGCTCGGACTCGGCTACGCGAATCTTGTCCCGCAGACAGGAACGGCTGCAATCACTGTAGCCGACGTGAGCGGGGTGCAGATCGCTGGACTGCTTATCGACGCGGGGCCGGTCAACTCGCCAGTGCTCTTCCAGGTAGGAGTAGCAGGTGCATCGCGCGTTAGCCACGCAAGCAACCCGATGTCGATCAACGATGTGTTCTTCCGCATTGGCGGAGCTACCGCGGGAACCGCCACCGAAAGCATGGAAGTCGATAGCGACAACGTCATCCTCGACAACATCTGGGCTTGGCGCGCGGACCATGGGACTGGAGTAGGCTGGACAGTCAACGTTGCCAACAATGGATTGGTTGTGAACGGGGACTTTGTCACGGCATTGGGCCTGGCTGTCGAGCACTACGAGCAAAATCAGGTGGTGTGGAACGGTGAAGGCGGCGAAACTATCTTCTATCAGAGCGAAATGCCCTATGACGTTCCGAGCCAGAGCGCCTGGATGGATGGCAGCATCGATGGTTACGCATCCTACTGGGTCTCGCCGGAAGTCACAACTCACACGGCTTACGGCCTTGGTGTTTACTCCTACTTCGATCAGGGAGTGAGTATCATTGCAAACAGCGGGATCACCGTGCCCATCGCCGATGGAGTCACTGTCACCCATGCGGTAACTGTCTTCCTGGCTGGAAGCGGCCAAATCACTTACACCATCGCCTCAGACAGCAACACAGTCGACAATGCAGGTACGGTGGCGGATTCCGCATCCTACATCAGCTATGTAACCTCCTACGGAGGTTCGAGCGGGAGTTGCACCGCGGTTCCAAGTGTCCCTGGAACGCCCTCGGCGACGGCAACTTCTTCCAGCCAAATCAGCCTTACCTGGGGCGCTAGCACTGCCGGATCGGCCTGCACGGTGAGCTACAACGTGTTCCGCAGCACGACCTCCGGGTTCACGCCCTCTTCGAGCAACCTGATAGCTTCCAGCCTGACGGCAGCGTCGTATGGGGATAGTGGGTTGACTGCCTCGACGGCCTACTACTACGTCATAGAAGCGGCTGACGGGGCCGGTACATCGGCAGCTTCGGCACAGGCCACCGCTACCACGCTAAGCGGCGGCAGTTGCACCGCGGTTCCCTCGGCGCCGACTGGGCTGACAGCCACGGCGTCTTCTTCCAGCGTCATCGGCTTGAGTTGGACGGCGGTTACCCCTCCGGCCAACTGCACGATCAGCTCCTACAGCGTCTACCAGAGCACAACCAGCGGGTTCACTCCGTCCCCGAGCACCCTGATTGCGAGCGGCGTGACGGGCACGACTTACTCCAATACCGGGCTGGCAGCTTCCACAACCTACTACTACGTCGTAGAAGCTCTTGATGCAGACGGCACATCGCCGGCCTCGACGCAGGCATCCGCTACCACGCAAGCGTCCGGCACGGAGATCGTAGCGATCAACTTCGAAGGTCCGGCAGTGAGCAACTCGGGCGGCGGCGACGCATCTTTTGTTGCGGACGAGTACTATTCTGGCGGAGGAGCTGCCACCCCTACCAAGAAAACCATTAATTTGACCGGCGCCGGCGCCAATGCAGCGCCGATGGCGGTGTATCAGACCCAGCGCGACGGAACCTTCACCTACACCATTCCCGGCCTGACGGTCGGCAGTCAGTACACTGTTCTGCTGCACTTCGCTGAGATCTATTTCACCGCCGCAGGGAAACGTAAATTCAACGTGGCCATCAACGGCACCACCGTGCTTACCAACCTTGACGTCTATGCCACTGTTGGAGCAAACACGGCTCTGGTCGAGCAGTTCACGGCCACCGCCAACAGCAGCGGCAAGATCGTGATCGCTTACAGCGACGGCGCCGTCAACCAACCCTCAGCCGCGGGTCTTGAAATCCGGAAGTGAGATCCGGCGAAAGTGGACCCCAAAGTCAAGACCCAATCTCGCCGGCAATAAGCTTAGATCCGGCGGGGTCTGTCTAGCTCGTTAGCGGGCGGCGTTGAAGGCGCCGCCCGCGCCATTCCGGCCCTCGAGTCGGCGCTCGGATGGCATCCCTTGACCACTGGCAAGGACGCATAGGTCGCCATCGCTTGCCCCATCGATTCGAGTCTCCGATCAGCCGACGCGACCCAAGCAAACTCAGAGTTGATCCGCGTATTGTTCCAGCGCCAAACGAATGCAATGACCCCGGAGGTCACAGCCGCTGTGCAGGAGTCCAGGAGTTTGCGCACAGTTCCTGCACACTTTTGACACTTTGTGTCACAAAATGGCTGTAAAACAGAACATCGGTATGGTCGTTGGAACCGGAAATCGTTTAGAATCGATATAGGCGCCCGTAGCTCAGTTGGATAGAGCGTCTGCCTTCTAAGCAGAGGGTCGCCCGTTCGAATCGGGCCGGGCGCGCCATTCTTCTCTTTTCACCCGTTGGAAAATCAAATCAAATGGCTTTCGGTGATGCCTGTCCCGATTGCGGAGCAGCGCGGGTCCTGTCTGCACTTCGCTTCGGATTCGCAGTCCAGGGATTGGCAGAGCCGTCGATTAACCGCAGATACCGGTAAGAATGATGCCTCGCTGGCTGGACTAGTGACTCGACCTGGTCACACCCACGCCGATTTTTCTGAGGATGTCCTCCATCAGGCACCATTTTGTAAAGCCAGATTGCAGCAGGTTCGCGCCCACGAACGCTGTAAACCAATACCAGTTGTGATTCACCCACGTCCCCAGCGCCAACGACGCCAGCACAAATGTTCCTGCGATGATGCGGATGTAACGCTCCATTGTCATTTGCCACCTCGTTCACTCATGTAATAAAGGACCGGCACGGCCATGCGCGAAAGGAATGTTGACGCGACTTCGCCCGCCATCAGCGAAATCGCCAGGCCCTGAAAGATCGGATCGAACAGGATGACGCCCGCGCCCACCACAACCGCGGCGGCCGTTAGTAGCATCGGGCGGAAACGCACTGCACCGGCATCCACCACAGCTTCTTCCAGCGGCATGCCCTGCTCCTGACGCAGCTTGATGAAGTCCACAAGGATGATCGAGTTCCTGACGATGATTCCTGCCCCTGCGATGAATCCGATCATGGACGTCGCGGTGAAGAACGCGCCCATCGCCGCATGCGCAGGCAGAATGCCCACGAGTGTCAACGGGATCGGCGCCATGATCACGAACGGCGTCTTGAAGGACTTAAACCACCCGACTACCAGCACGTAGATCAAGACAAGCGCTGCGGCGAATGCCAATCCCAGATCGCGAAAAACTTCATAGGTGATGTGCCACTCGCCATCCCATTTCACGGCAAGTTTCTTTGCATCCGGCGGCTGAATGGCTGTGAATTGCTCGATCCCGTAGCCTTCGGGAAGTTTCAGTGCCTCGATCTTTTTTCCCAGCGTGCCAATCGCGTACACCGGACTCTCTTCGGCCCCGGCCACATCGGCAATCACGTAAACCACTTCGCGTTGGTTTTTTCGGTAGATGTTCTTGTCAATCGTTCCTTCCTGCACTTTCGCCAGTTCGCCGAGCGGCACCATTGTTCCGTCTGGAGCATTCAGGTACAGACCGCGCAACGCGTCCGCGCTCGAGCGGCTCGCGCGAGACAGTTGCACGCGGATCGGCACATCCTCGCGTTCACCGGGCTGGTGCATCAGCCCAACTTGTGATCCGCCCAAGGCCATCGCCACCGATTGGGATGCTTCCGCCGGCGAAATCCCGCGCAGGGCCGCCTTATCCTGCTGCACTTGAAAATCGAGCTTCTTCTGGTCCGCCACGACGTACCAATCCACGTCCACAACTCCCGGTGTCTCATCGAAAATCTTGCGTATTTGGCGCGCCACTGCGATTTGTCGCGGATAATCTGGCCCATACACTTCCGCCACCAACGTGGAAACAACCGGAGGACCCGGCGGAACCTCCGCCACCTTCACGCGTGCATTCCATTTCTTCGCGATCTCCTGGATGGGCCCACGCATTTCCTTCGCGATTTCATGGCTCTGGCGCTTGCGCTCTTCCACCGATCGCAGATTCACTTGAATGTCGCCCTGATTCGCGCCGCGCCGCAAATAGTAGTGCCGCACCAGCCCATTGAAGTTGTATGGCCCCGATGTCCCGGTATATGTCTGGTAGTTCAATACTTCCGGCTGCGTATGCAAGTACGCGCCGATCTCCTGCTCCACGGCGAGCGTGCGTTCGAGCGGCGTGCCTTCCGGCATGTCCACGATCACCTGGAATTCGCTCTTGTTATCAAACGGCAGCATCTTCACGCGCACGGCCTTGAACGCGACCAGCGAGCAGGCCAGCAGCAGAAGTGTGACAACCGTTGCCAGAAATGCCCGCCTCTTTCGGGTGTTCTGTATCAGGCCGCTCATAAATTTCCGGTAGAGTTTCGTCGCCCTGCCTTCCGTTTCACCTTCGGCGTGTTTTCCCGTATGTCCCCGCAATAATCTCACTGCCGCCCACGGCGAAACGACGAATGCAACCATCAGCGAAAACAACATGGCCGCTGAAGCTCCCACGGGAATGGGCCGCATGTACGGACCCATCAGCCCGCGCACAGACGCCATGGGCAGAATCGCGGCAATCACCGCAAAGGTCGCCAGGATCGTGGGATTGCCGACCTCGTCCACCGCTTCGACCGCAACATCACTCCACGATCGGCCCTGATTCTCTGGCAGGCGAAAATGCCGCACGATGTTTTCGACCACCACAATCGCGTCGTCCACAAGAATGCCGATGGAAAAGATCAGCGCGAACAGTGTTACCCGGTTCAGCGTGTAGCCGTAGGCATAGAAAATGAACAACGTGAGGGCGAGAGTGACCGGAATGGCCAGCAGCACGACGCCCGACTCCCGCCAACCCAACGCAAGCCCAACCAGGACCGTCACCGATATCGTGGCAAGGAAGAGATGCTGCAGCAGTTCATCCGATTTGTGCTTTGCGGTCTGGCCGTAATTTCGCGTGACGGTGACCTGCAAGTCGTTTGGCAATACATAGCCGCGCAGCGAATCCATTTTTGCCAGCACATCTTGTGAAACGTTTGTTGCGTTGGCGCCTTTGCGCTTTGCAACTGCCAGCGTCACTGCCGGAAATGTACCTGCCGTCCCGTTTACAGCCCCGCCCGTCCCGAAATAGACGTAGTCCGCAGGTTCTTCTGGCCCGTCTGTTACCGTGGCCACATCTCCGAGATACACCGGACGGCCACTCTGGACCGCCACCACGATCTTTCGCGCTTCCTCTTCGCTGCGCAGAAAACTTCCTGCTTCCACCGCGAATTCCTGGTTTCCTTCTGCAAACGATCCTGCCTGCAGGCGTTGGTTGCTCGTTTGGAGCGCCCGCGCAATCGCTAACGCGCTCACGTGATAGGCCGCCAGCTTCTGCGGATCCATCGCGATGTTCAGTTCGCGCTTCTGTCCACCGAGCAGCGTGGTCTCCGCCACATTGGCCACCTGCTTGACGCTTTGTTGCGCTTCCGCTGCGATTCGCCTCAGCGTAGCGCCGTCGTAGTTCTTTCCCCAGAACGTCATCGCCAATACGGGAACATCGTCGATCGAGCGGGCTTTGATCAGAGGTTGGCTCGCGCCCTGCGGGATTCGGTCGAAATTCGAGTACATCTTGTTGTAGGTGCGGACGATCGCATCCTCTTCTTTGATTCCCACATAGAAACGCACAATCACCAGCGCGCCACCCGGTTGGCTGGTGGAGTAGAGATATTCGACGTCAGGGATTTCCTGCAACAGGCGCTCCATCGGAATCGTCACCCGGTGCTCGACTTCTTGCGCCGACGCGCCCGGCATGCTCACAAACACATCCAGCATCGGAACGACGATTTGCGGCTCTTCCTCACGAGGCGTCTGCCAGATGCTGAAAAGCCCCAAGAACAATGCAGCAACAATCACCAGTGGCGTCAGCGGCGAGTCAATAAAGGCGTGCGCGATTTTTCCTGCCAGTCCTCGCTTCACGAATGCTTCTCCCCGCCGGTCGGCGCGACGCCATTCTTCTTTCCATCTAATTCCTGGCTGCCTGGGTTCAGGACCACCGTGTCGCCATCGGTCAGTCCTGACAGCACTTCAACCTGGTTCCCGCGCGGCTTCCCAAGGGTGAGGACGCGCCAGTGCACCAGTCCACCGTCGTCCACAACGTAGATACCGCGCAGTTGGCCGCGATTCACGAGCGCGGCCACCGGAACCATCAGAGCTCGCTTTTCTCCGCGCCCAAAAAATGCTCGCCCAAACATCCCGGACTGCACTCCCGCTTCCTTCGGCAAGTCGATGCGCGCTTTCAACGTGTGCGAGGCCGGATCGGCTCCTGCTTCAATCTCCGCCACCTTGCCGGTCAAGGACTTGTTTGCCAGGGCATCCAATTCCACGCGTGCCACGGCGTTCTTTTTTACGATTGCCAGTGCTTCGGCCGGCAGCGTGGCTTCCAGTTGGTAGCGTGATGTGTCCTCGACAATAAACAGCGGAATCCCCGGTGAAACGAATGAGCCAGGTTCCACGGTGCGTCGAATCACCCGGCCATCGAAAGGCGCTATGACCCGCGCATTACTCGCCACATCCTGTGCCGCCCGCGCTTCTGATTCCGCCTGGGATGCGCCCGCTTCCGCCTGGCGTAAACCCGCCATGGCCTGCTCCAGGTTCGCTTGCGCAGCCTGCTGCTTCGCCGTAATTTCGTCAAATTCCTGGGGGCTGACCGACCTCTGTTCTTTCAGGTAGGAATAGCGATCGTAAGTTTTCTTCATGACATCGGCTTGTGCTTGCGCTGCAGCCAATGCCTTCGTCGCCTGCGTCACTCCCGCTGTGGCACCCTGCGCGCCCGACTGCGCAGCATTCCAACGCGACGCTAATTCTCGCTCATCCAATTGAGCGAGAACTTGTCCACGCTTCACGGTGTCGCCTTCCCGCACCGCGACCTGCAATACCGTGCCCATCGTTCTTGCCGCTACTTGCGCTGTGGACACGGCAATTACACTTCCTGGCGCTTCCAATTCGTCCGCGACATTTTGCAACTGCAGCTTCTGTACTTGCAGTCCCTGCACAACTTCTGTTTTATGCGCCGTGTTCTCCGCTCCTCCGCCGCAGCCGGCGGCAAACACTCCAGCGGCGATCAGAACGAAATGCAATTGTTGCCACATCGTTTTTCCCACTCTCTCCGTCAAGCTCATGGCTTGCTTGCTCCTGTAATCAGCTCCGACTCCGGCGTCAGCAGGCCCGCTGCTCTTTCCAGTTGCGCCCGAGCCACTTGCCAGTCCTGCAGCGCCGCCAGATATCCTGTCGTGGCATCGAGTTGCGCGGTCTGCGAACGCAACAATTCCGTCACGGTCGTCAGTCCCGCTTCGTACCTGTTTTGCACAATCCGCAAACTCTCTTTGGCCTGCTCGGCCGCATCGCGCGCCGACGCCGCTCTTTGTGCTGCGGCATTTCCGTCCAGATACGCTTTGCGCACTTCCATCTGCACGCCCGAACGGAACCACTCCGCGGTATGTTTCGCCTTGTTTGCGTTGGCAGTGGCTTCCGCGACACGGGCCTTCTGGGCGCCGCCCGCGAAAACGTTGAACTCGAGTCTTGCACCCGCCGTCCAGTTCGTCCCTGAAGGGCCACCGAGTGTCATCGCGTCGCGCTCTGCACTTCCGAACAGCCCGATCTTTGGACCGAATTCCGCTTTGGCCGCTTTTCCTTCCTCACTCATGGCGGTTTCTTGAAATTGGGCTGCACGCAGCCCAGGCCTTTGCTCAAGAGCTATGTGAATCCATTCCTCAATGGTTTTCGCGGGCATCCCGGGCTCGGCCAAAGTTGCCGCAGGTTCAACGGGTGCGTCGAGCGCTATGCCCATCTCCCTCGACAGTTGCATCTCCGCCAGCGCCAGATCGTTCCGCGCGCGGATTTGACGGTCCTTCATCTGCGACACAAAAACCTTCGCGCTCAGCAGGTCCGAATCCACCAACAATCCCGCCGTATGCATTGTTTCCATGCGCTGCGCGCTCGATTCCGCCGTCTCCAGCGCTTCGTCCGCGGCCCTTGTGTTTTCCTTCAGGACCAACACGCCGTAGTAGGTCCTCACAATCTCCAGGATCAAATCCTGCCGCGCCTGTTCCGTCTGGAAATCCGCTGCGGTCACCAGGCGTTTCGCGCTGCGCTGGTGAAACACGGTCTGCCCTGAATCGAACAGCCTCCACTGGCCGTCGATGCGCGTCTGAAAGTTGTCCAGCGGAGTTGGCGTGTTCAGGTTGTTCAATGCAAAATCGGCAGTCGAAAACTGCCGCTGCGTCAATTTGTTTCCGAACACATATACCGGGTTATTTCCGCGCGTGAAGTCCTGGTGGAAATCGAATCGCGGAAGCCATGCGGATTGCGCCTGCTTCAGCCTTGCCCTCGTCGCCTCGGCTTCGTCGGCGCTCGTTTGAAACGCCGGATTCTGTTGCAGGGCCATACGCACCGCCTGCTCTAGCGTGAGCGGTTGAGTCGCGGCTTTTTCCTGCGCATGGGCCAGCGACGCCAGTGCAAAAAACAAAATCATTACGCTAACTTGCTTTCGGGCCAGGATTGCACTCCATCCTTGATTCATCGCATGCCTCAAGCGGAGACCCGCTCCGGACTGCGCACTGATTGGAGCCAGCTCGAGGGTTCTTCGTGAATCTCGTATACCGTTTCGAGTGCCGCCTTTTCTTTCAGCATCGCGCCAACGGAACAGTACTTTTCTTCGGATAGCTGAATGGCCTGTTCCACTGCCGTCTTGTTCAGCCCAAATCCCGTCAGCACGTGCCGCAGACGGATCGCCGTGAACACCTGTGGTGGCCGCTCGGCCTGATCCGCTTCCACATGCACCTCATACGCGGTCACTTTTTGGTGGTGCTTCTGTCGCAGCATGGTAATGACATCGAAGGCCGTACAACCCGCCAGCGCTACGGCAACCAGTTCAATTGGTTTTGCGCCCGTCGCTCCAGCGGCATCGTCCAGAACGATGTGGTGGCCGCTGCCGGTTTCCGCAATGAACTGCCGTTGCGATTTCAACGCCTGCGTGAGACTTACTCTTGCCGTGATCATCTCCAACTCCTCTTGACGGTCCTGCACTGGAACAAATGCAATCGCGGGCTTTTTGTTACAGGTATAACCACGCCGCAGGCTTGGGGGAAACACGTCTCACTCAAGTGCTTCGCTATCAGTTGGTTATGGCAGGTCACGGAGAAAAGGACGCTTGGTATGCTATCTTGAGGGGCAATGCGAAAAGAGATCGAACAAGCTGTGGCGCTTCTGGAGAAGAATGATCCTCGGGCCCTCGAACAGGCTTTGGAGTTGCTCCAGGGAACCGTCTTCTCCTTCAGCATGAAGGTCTGCGGACAGCGCGAAGACGCCGAGGACACCATGCAGGAAGTCCTCGTGAAAGCCCTCCCGTACCTGCCGAAATTTGAAAGCCCCCGCGCACTTCTCGTCTGGCTCTACAAAGTCGCCAAGAATCGTTGCTTGATGAGCCGCCGCAAGAGCAAGTTTGCGCCCGAGCACGATATGTCCTTAGACGAGCTCATGCCCGATCGTCACGAACTTGCGCGCCTCGCCGAGGCCGGTCCCGTCAATCCGGAGACTCAGGCAATTCGCAGTCAGCAGGCTAGGCGCCTGCGCGAGGTCATTCAGGAACTTCCGCCGCAATACCGCATCATTCTCGTGTTGCGGGATATGGAAGGGCTTACTGACGAAGAAACAGGAGACATCACGGGACTTCGCCCTGGAAACGTTCGCGTGCGTCTCCATCGCGCACGCCTCTTTGTCCGCCAAAAATTGGCACAGCTGAATCACCATTCCGCCGCTCCAAAGAAGGCCGCTCACCGGCCTCGCCCAGCCACGGCAACCTCCGAAAAACGCCCCGCCTCCTGCAAAGCCCTCTTCGCCCAACTCTCCAACTACCTCGACGAACAGCTCGATGATTCGCTCTGCGAAAAGCTGGAGCAGCATCTCGATGGCTGCGAACCCTGCAAAGCTTTTCTCACTAGCCTCGAATCCACCATCGAGCAAATTCGTCAAGCTCCGGCGGAGTCCTTTAACAAAGCGGCCGCAGCTAAACTTCGCCGCGAACTCCTCGCACAAATCCAGGGTCTATCCTAGTGCACGGATGGTGCGAGCATGGCGCACGGACGGTAGATATCCACCGTGGCAGGCTCCCAAGTCAAGGATCCCGTGCCGCATTTTCCTTGGTCGCTTGCAGAGAACCAGTTAATTCCCCTATGCTATTTCTTCTTCTTACGGTATTTTTCCGCCATCGCCATCATCCGGTCCCAGGTCGGCTGTAGTTGCTGCGGATCGCGAACGCAAATCCAGAACGTGGAAAGCCCTCCGCTCTCTGCCGCCATACCTCCGACAAACCGGTAGTCCGCGGGCAACGGTGGTCCGCCGGGTTGGCCTGCCGCGGGAATGACCTCGGGAAGTTGCACTGCGTACATGCTTCCACCAGCAAGCGCTTGATGCTGATACCGCAGAAGCCAAATACAATTTCCAGATTCCAGCATATAGTTGGCGGAGACCACCACCCATTGCCCCCCGTCGTGCGGCGCAGGTTGCTGGCAATCCCAAAGCTGCGCCTGGGGAACGTAAGCGGCAGGCTCCACAAATCCATACTCATCGAGCAACACCTGCTGCAAACCACGCTGGCGCACGAAAAGCTCCACTTGAGGGAGCGCCTGGTTCCAGTCGAGATTCGAGTCGTTGACCAGCGTGTACCCCGGCCGTTCCATGCTGAGCATGTTCAGGTAAGGAAAATAGTTCGGGTAGGCGCGTATCGCCGTAACGATGGAAACCAGCACGAGCGCAACTGCGGCCCAGATTCCGATGCGCGCCGCTTGCGGGTTTGAGTCGCGCAGCAGTTTCAGCATGCGCGGGAAGGGTGCCAGCAGCAAAACAACAAGCGCCAGGGCCACCGAGAAATGGCGGATGCTGATGTCCAGCCGGTTCAGCATGCAGGCCGCAACGAAAATTACCAGGGAAACCCACACGCTGCGCCACTTCATTTCCATGCCGGCCGGTATTGCCGCTTGGCTAGGTGAACGGCGCTTCACCAGCAAGGCCGCCGCGCTGGCAAGAAGGAGCAGCAACAGAAACGCCAACTGCGACTTCAAAAGGAAGAGTACGGGGAAATAGAACCAGACTCCGTGCGAGTAAGCATGGCCAAGGATGAAAGTGGGCCGGCTCGATGCACTCATGGCAAACTCGGCCAGGCCCCGCAGGTAGATCCACACCGGCATGAGCAGCCGCCGCAGGACCGGCGAAGCTGGAAAATGCGGGATGACCTGGAACGAGTCTGTTGGTTGGTTCCAAGAGAGGACCAAACACACGATGTAAACGAACAGTGCAGCCCAGAGAGTTCCTATTCCAATATTGCGCCACGCCCGCCGGCGCCAGCGGCGCAGTTCGGTCTTTTCAACCGGTTGCTCCGGTAGCGGCTTGAATCGCAAGCTCAGCGCAAAAGCGACAAACACGAAGAACAACAGCCCCGACGAAAACTTCGATAGCAAAGCGCCGGCCAGTATCAGGCCAAACCTCACAACTGTTCCTTGCGTGGGAGAACGCCACATATTCGGGAGCTGCCAAACCGTCAGCACCCAGAACAATGTGACTGCGATGTCCGTAATCACCAGCGGCCCAAACGCGATAAAAGCCGGCATGGTCACAAAGGCAGAGAGGCACAGCAAGCCTCCCCAGGGACTGCCCAGCCGCGAGCCATAAATATAAAGAGTAAGTCCGAGTGACAAGGTCAGAAGCAACATGGGCGCTCGCGCCCAGAGCAACGTCGAGTAAGGATCATTCCACCGCATCAGGAACCAGTGCCCGAAGACCCACTCACCCAGGAACTGGCGAAAGATCTTGCTGCTAAACGTCCAGGAAATATGGGCATAGTCGGCCTGCACTCCTCGCACAACCAGCGGCAACGCGGCCACCACTTTCGCCAGCGGGGGATGCTCTTCGTTCATCCGCAAATCTAGTTTCTGGAGATAGCTCACCCCCGCGCCGATGTGCGCGATTTCATCGAAGGTCACGGATTCACGCCTCGCTGCCCCGCCCGCTAGCAGCGTCATCAGCGCCAGGAGCAGGACCGCGGCGAAGGTGAAGAAGAATCGTCCAGGTATCTTCAATTGCGTTTACCTCGTGGGATGAAACGGAGAGATCCCAACCCTTCCGGCGCTACCGGCTCTCAAAGCGAGCCAGATCTCATTGATGGTTACCCGGAATCCTATACCGTGGATACGCCTACAAGGCAGGAAATGTTTCAACTGGCAGAATTGCTTTTGGGCCCGCTCGCGTTTTCGCCTTGGTTGCGTCGCCTGAGCAAGCCGGTTAATGAGTCTAAGTGACGGGCTCGGGATGGAATTTGCGCGCAGGGCGACGAGTCTTGCGTTGCGGGGCGAATTTGTGGAGCAGATGATCGAGTTCCTCGGGGTTGATGGGTTTGGCGAGGTAGCCATCCATGCCCGCGGCGAGGCAGCGCTCGCGGTCGCCTTTCATAGCATGAGCCGTCAGCGCGATCACAGGCAGGTGCGCTCCGGAGGCGTGTTCCGTCTGGCGGAGTGCGGCGGTGGCTTCGAACCCGTCCATCTCCGGCATCTGCACATCCATCAATACGAGGTCAAAGCTTTCCTTCTCGATGGCCTCGAGCGCCTCACGTCCGTTGGCCGCCAGGACGATGTGGTGCCCCCTCTTTTCGAGCAGCCGCACCGCCAAGCGCTGGTTCACCGCGTTATCTTCGGCCAGCAACACGCGCAAAACGCTCGCCGGCTCGCGCGCGTCTTCCGCAGGGCGCGGCGCGATCGTGCGCGTGGCTTTCTCTGGCTCTTTGGCCACCAGCACCTGGGCCATGGCCTCACGCAATTCCGCTTGCCGGATGGGCTTCAACAAGTACGCGGCCGCTCCCAATTCCAGGCAGCGCTGTGCATCGCCTGGGCGGCCTGTCGAAGTAAGCATGATGATGATGGCTGCGGACAGCCTCGGGTTCTCCCGAATTCGTTTGATCAAGGTGAGGCCGTCCATCACTGGCATGTGCATGTCCGTGAGAACCATTTCATAGGGTTGGCCCGCTTCCTGGGCAAGGGACAGTTCCGCCAGGGCCTCTTCTCCGTTCTCCACCGAATCCGGGTTCACTCCCCAGCGCTGCAGCATTCCTGTCAGAATCCGCCGGTTCGTGCCGTTGTCGTCCACCACCAGCACTTTTATGCCGCTCAGGATCTCGGGCGAAACAGGGACGAGTGCGGCCGCTTTGATGTCGGCCATTTGCAACCGCAAAGTGAAGTGGAACTGCGTGCCCCGGCCCATCTCGCTCTCCACCCACATCTTTCCGCCCATCATTTCCACCAGACGCGTCGAGATGGTCAGGCCCAGGCCGGTGCCGCCGTACTTCCGCGTTGTGGTCGAGTCCGCCTGCGAGAACGGCTCGAAGATCAATTCCTGTTTCTCGGAAGGAATCCCGATCCCCGTGTCCGCGACCGTGAAGCGCAGCAGGTATTCCCTTCCTTCAAAGGCCTCGATCTGCACTCGCACCGCCACTTCTCCGCGTTCGGTGAACTTGATGGCGTTGCCCACAAGATTTAGCAGCACCTGGCGCAATCGGGTGGAATCGCCGCGCACCTGTTCCGGCACCTCGGGAGCCACGTCGCAAAGAAGCTCCAGCCCTTTTTCATCCGCCCGGACCGCAACCGTCTTCAGCGCCGACTCCAGAGAATCGCGCAGGTCGAATTCGCTCACCTCGAGATCGAGCTTCCCTGCCTCAATCTTCGAGAAGTCGAGAATGTCGTTGATCACCGTGAGCAGCGTGTCGGCCGAAAGCTTCACCGTGTCGAGATACTCCTGCTGCTCCGGGGTCAGCTCCGTCCCGAGCGCCAGGTCCGTCATGCCCACAATCCCGTTCAAAGGCGTGCGAATCTCATGACTCATGTTGGCCAGAAACTCGCTCTTCGCCCGGTTCGCCGCTTCCGCCGCTTCCCGCGCCTTCTGCGCCTCCCTCACCTCCTCTTTGCGATGGGTGATGTCGCGGCCCATGCCAACAATGCCCACGACTTTGCCAGTGTAATTCCGCAATGGAACTTTTGTTGTCAGGAGCCACCTTTCATTCCCCGCGGCGTCGGTGGTCTTTTCTTCATGGTTGATGAGCGCCTGTCCCGACTGAATAACGGCTTGCTCATCGGAGAAATAGGCGGCGGCGAGTGCCTTGGGAAAAAAATCAAAGTCCGTCTTGCCTATCAAATCTTCGGGCCCTTTGAGACCGATGACTTCGGCCACATGGCGGTTGGCCACCAGGAACCGGCTGGCCGCATCCTTGACGTAAATGTAATCGGGCATGTTGTCGATCAGCGTGCGCAACAATTGGCGCTCCCCCAGCAACGCCTCTTCCGCCTGTTTGCGCTCCGATATGTCCTCCAAGCTCCCCACGTAGTAGAGAGTAGCCCCGGCTGAATCATGGATGGCTCGCGCATTCACTGAGATCCAGATTTTCTTGCCACTCTTCGTGATGGCCTGGAACTCGAACTTTTCCACGACTCCCTGCTCGTCCATCAACCGCTTGAATTCCAGACGCAGCGCAGGAACAACGTAAAGGTTTGTAACGAGACCCTGAAGGCTTCCCAGCATCTCTTCGGGGGACTCATAGCCAAGGATCCTGGCCATGGCAGGATTGGCGCTGAGAAATCGGCCCTCTGGGGTCGTTTGGAAAATTCCGACTGTCGATTCCTCAAAAATGCCCCGGTATCTCTCCTCGGCCTGTTTGAGTTCGGCGGTACGTTCCGTGACCCGCAATTCCAGCTTCTTTTGCTGGGCGCGCAGGTTCGCCGTGCGGACTTGGTTGGCTAAAACAACGAGTCCCACTATCAGCAAGCCAGCACATGCGTAGAACCAATACGTCTGGTAGAAATGCGGTTTCAGAACCAATCCGACCGTGGCGCCTTGCAGGTTCCAGACCCCATCGTTATTGGAAGCAATGACCCGGAAATGGTACTCGCCCGGAGATAGATTTGTGTAATAGGCCACGCGACTCGAGCCGGCATCCACCCAATCGCGGTCGTAGCCCTCCAGCTTAAACTTGAAGCGCACCCTTCCCGGAACCGCGAGACTCAGACCCGTGTAGTGAATCTCAATTCGGGAATTGCCCGGCGGGATTTCAAGCGTCTTGCTCGCCGCCAGTGTTTTTCCATCCGCCGCAACCGACTCGATCACCACCGGCGGCGCCAGATCGTTGTGCACCAGGTGCTTGGGGTCAATGACCACCACTCCCTTGCGCGTGGTGAACCACAATCGGCCATCCCGCGCCCGCCACCCGCCTGGCTGCGAGTTGGGCTCGGGAGCCTCGCTGGTCTTCATTCCGTCGGCCGTTCCATAGACGACCGCATGAATCATGGTCGCATGCCCGTCGGCATAGTCGTCCAGTTCCTTCCGGCTAGCCCTGTAGATGCCATGGGAAGTGCTGATCCAAAGATTATCGTCGTCGTCGGCAAGCACGCGCGTAAGAGAACCGTCGAAAAGTCCCGCCTCGCTGGTGTAGTGAGTCACGCGGCCGTCACTGAGGTGCAGCCGTGTCAGCCCGGGGGTTCTGCCGCCCAGCCAAAGGCTCCCATGCAGGTCATCGAAAATGGAGGTGACAGGAAATTGGATCTGCTTCTGAAAGGCCTTTGCGAGGGGCCCTCCCTTCGCAAACTTGAAGAGCCCTGGCACGGTGCCGAACCATAAAGTGCCGGCGGGATCGCGATAGATCGTGAAGGTGTAGTTTTCGATTTTCGAGAGCGGCGTCGTTTGTCCGGCGAATGTGAACGGGCTGATCTTGCCGTCTTTGAAACGCAGCACTACCGCTTCGGGCGAGGATGTGGTCACGAGCAGACTTTCATCATCCTCATTGATGGTGGAGACAAAGATGTTGGGGAAGAGGCCTTTTTCTACGTACGACGTCACCTTCCCGTTTTTGTAGCGGCTCAAGCCTACCCTGCTTCCGATCCACAGGCTGCCCTCCTGGCCTTCGAACATCGCGTAACCGTAAGCACTCGGCAAACCCTCTTTCATCCCGATCCGTGTCACCACCCCATTCTTGATGCGTGCCAACCCCGCGCTCCCGCAGAAGACAAAAATGCTGCCATCCTGGGTCTCGAGCACGGATGTGGTGTTATTCGAGGGCAGGCCCTCCTTGGTGGTAAAGGTCGTGATGTTGGTGTTGCGAAAACGGTCCAACCCGCTGGCTGTGCCTACCCACAGGCTCCCCTCCCGGTCTTCATAGAAGGACAAGACTTGGTTGTCGGTCAGACCATCCGGCGAATTGAAGGAAGTGATCTGGCCGCCCTGCAGCCGATACAGGCCGGAGATGGTCGTGCCCACCCAGAGATTCCCGTCATGGTCTTCGAGCATTGATCTCACTTCACTGTGAATGGCCTGGCGCGCCACCGCCTCCATGCCATGCCCATCTCGACTCATCCGGTACAGGCCAGTTTCCGTGCCCAGCCACAGATTGTGCCCCCGGTCTTCAACAAGTGCGTTGTCGGGACCGCTGGCCTGTAAGCCCCGCGATATGGATAGCTCGCCGTTTTGGTAATTGAAGATTCTGTTCTGGCTGCCAATCCACACGACCCCTTTTTCATCTTGGACAAACGCGTTGCTGACGAAGCCAGTCCCCCTTAGCAGCATGCGAATGCCGCTGCGCTGGACCAGGTAAATGAAGTTGTCGGCCCCCAACAGGACTTCATGTTCCTTGCTCTCGAAGAGAGATTCGATGGCGCCGTCGGGGAGCGGAGCGGGAGGCAGATAGTCGGAAAACGCGCCGCCCTTGTACAGGATGGTCCTGGTGGTGGTGCGTATCAGGAGATCTCCATCGGCGCTCTTGCAGATGGCGCCGACAGGTTCGTTGACGGCGGCTCCCCCGACCGTCATGTGGACCAGCACAAATTGCACGCCGTCAAACCGGACTAGCCCCGCCGATGTCCTCAGCCACAAGTAGCCATCCGGTGTTTGCAGAATCTGGTACACCGCCTCGCCGGGAAGCCCGCTCTGCGATGTCCAAGTGTCATGACCGTACTGGTCAATGTTCTTGTCTCGATCGAGGCCTGGCGTGGTGCCTGCCGAGCACAGGATGATCGCTAGGACCGTGCACGCTTTGATGATTGCTCCGAAGTTGGTGTGAGCGCGCAGCGCGGCCAACGCCTGACTCGCAGTCGAGGAGTCTGGACGTGGACAAGCACGTCCCGGGCGTGGCTTGTCAAAAGGCTGCATGCGGACATTCCCCCTTGGCCTACAGCTGCGTCCCGCGCCACCAGCCGACGAGCCACAGAACAAGTGCAAGCCAGGAGCCAGAATCGCTTCGGGGGAGCTTGGAACTTACTGATAGAAAGGGCGTTGCCGCGACTCGGCGACCCCATTTTGCCGCTTTGCCAGAGGTTGTTCCGTTGCGCCCAAGGTGTCACACCCTGAAACGCCAGTTCTTTCCTGCGTCAGCCGTATAGTTTCAGGGCAGACGTGCGGCGGATGGCTCGGATTGCTGCCTCTTTCTTCTTGAGCAATCTTCCTTTAACGGAGCTACAAACTCTTCGACTCGCTCCCACGAGATAAACACGGAGGGTGGGCGCACCCTTAGCGCGCCGGGATAACTCCGGGTGGCCTACTCGTTGCGCTTTAGGCAAAAGGTGGGTCCGCTCTTGATTCTTCTCGCCTCGGTATGCTTACGGGCGCACTCCCGCAATCTGCAAATCGATGCGGTACACGCTGCTGCTCGCCGTGATGAAGAGCGACTTCCCATCATTCCCGCCCCAGTTCAGGTTCGAGACGACCTCAGGGGTGAATATCCTGGCGATGTGTTTGCCTCCCGAAGAGAAAATCCACACGCCCCCGGGTCCCGCGCCGTACAAATTCCCCGCTTGATCGACTTTGATCCCGTCGGGACTCCCTTTACGCGGATCCGATGTGGCATCGAAGAAAACTTCTCCTTCGGCCAGCGTGCCATCTGCTTTCACCCGGTAGCGCATCCAGGTTTTCTGCGGTTCGGAATTGCTGACGTAGAGAAATTGCTCATCGGGCGAAAAGACGATGCCATTGGGCCGCGGCAGGTCCTTTATCAAAAGCTGCAAGTTTTCCCGCTTCGGCGGCGCGCCGGGTGCTTGTTCCAGGGCACCCGCAAGGCGATAGACACCATTGACCGTCAATTCCTTTGCCGGGTCACTATCTTTCTGTGTGGGCAGGCCGTAGGGTGGGTCCGTGAAGTACAGCGAGCCGTCCGATTTGTAAACGAGGTCGTTGGGACTGTTCAGGCGTTTGCCCTCGAAGGTGTCGGCCAAAACGGTGATGTGTGCTGGATCGCTGAGCGACTCGATCCGGTAAACGTCGCGCTGGCCATGTCCTGCCACGGTCAGGCGGCCGCGTGCATCCAGCGTCATACCGTTCGAGCCCGGTTCGTGGCCGCCGAACGTTGCGGTCCCCTTAAAACCACTGGGTTGCAGGAAGATGCTCGCTCCAGCGCCGGGCTGCCATTTGCGAATGCTATTGCTGGGAATATCGGCAAAGAGCAGATAGCCTTCGTGAATCCAGATGGGGCCTTCCGTCCAGGTGTATCCGCTGGCCAACTTGTACAGAATGGCGCCGTCCGGAATGATATCGTTGGCGGCTGGGTGCAGCCGCTCGACTTTCGCGGGATTCTCCTCGGAGGCGAAGGAAGGCAAATTCCCAAAGTATACAATCGCCACGCCGAAGCCCATGGCAACCACGGAAAGGAAAACGGCTAGTTTTGTGAGAGTCAAGGAATCTCTCCCCTCTTTACACTCGCGCGAGGCGCGATGCCTCGCACTCAAACGTTCTTAACACAGTTTTGGGGAGCAAAACAAAAGGTTCGCTTCAGTTGGTGGCGATTTCGTCCAGCAATTCCCCGCCGGCAGCGCGCAATTGGATCCGCAGAGCCAGCAGGCCGTTGGCGTGTGTCGAACAACTCAGACACGGATCATAGGCCCGCACCACCGCGGAGACGCGGTTCAACATGCCTTCCTGGAGTTTGCTGCCGTCAATGAAATGCTCGCTCACCTGCTGAATGCTGCGGCCGATCGCCAAATTGTTGTGGCCCGTGGCGACGATCAGGTTGGCCCACACGATGGCGCCTTCTTCATTGACCTTATAGTGGTGAATCAGCACACCCCGCGGAGCTTCCACCATGCCCACGCCTTCGAGCGAGTTGACGCCGGCGGTTGCCCGGACATGCTTGTCCAGGATTTTCGGGCTGTTGAGCAGTATCTCGATTTTTTCCAGCGCGCAGATGATCTCAATGAGCCGCGCGTAGTGATTCAGGAACGCGCTATGCGCGGGAGCGCCAAAGCGCTGGTGAAATTCCTGGAATTCCGCGTCCGCTTTGGGAAACCCGCACTGTTGCGCTACATTCAATCGCGCCAGGGGACCGACGCGGTACACACCATCGGGAAATCCCTGCGGCTTGAAATAGGGCGCTTTCAGATACGATTCACGCAGGCTGGCTTCGCCGATCCAGCCGGCGTAATCCTCGGCGGGAACGTGATCGGCCGCGATTTCGCCGTCGGCCTTCAGGAAGCGCAAGCCACCATCATAGAACTGCAAGTTCCCCGGTGCATCCACAAGCCCGGCATACATCGTGGGCGCGGAACCGAAATACTCGATCTCCTCTTTATAGGAGTCCAGCGCGCCCTTAAAGAAAGCGATGGTGCGCTCGGCAATCGCTTTGGCGGCGGGCAGATCCGCCAGGATGCGGTCGCGCGCGTGCGCGGAGAACGGCGAGCCCACGCCTCCCGGAACGATCCAGGATGAGTGCACGCGCTCTTGCCCAAGACTCTCAATGATTTGCAAACCGAATTTCCTGAGCTCGATGCCGTCACGGGCGAGTTCCGGGTGCGCGGCGATCACTCCAAGTACATTGCGGGTGGCGATATCGGAATCCATGCCCAGAAGAAGATCCGGCGAGGAAAGATAGAAGAAGCTGAGCGCATGGGATTGCACCATTTGCGCGCAGTGAATCAATTCCCTAAGCTGTCTTGCCGCCGGTGGAATCCGCACCGCCATGATCGCGTCGCACGCCTTGGACGACGCCAGCAGGTGGCTGATCGGGCAAATACCGCAAATCCGGGCCGTGATCCCCGGCATTTCGTAATAGGGGCGCCCCTCGGTGAACTTCTCGAAACCGCGAATTTGCGTCACGTGGAATTCGGTTCCCGTCACGCGGCCGTTGTCATCCAAATGAATCGTAATCTTGGCGTGCCCCTCGATTCGGGTCACCGGGTCGATCGTGATGCGCTTCATCGGAAGCTCCTTATCCAAACTTCACCGCCAGCGTCCCTTCACGCTTTCGCCCGTCCAATAGTTCCACGAGCACGCTGGAGATCGCCTTTGCGGGAGGCGGGCAACCGGGCAGGCACATGTCCACCTTGACGAATTCACGCAGTGGGCGAGCCTGTTTCAGCAGCGCGGGCACTCCATCTGTCGGTATGATTTTGTTTGCTTGCGCGCCTTCGACGTACACCCGCTGCAGCAGCCGTTGCACCGGGATGGAATTGCGCATCGCCGGTACGTTGCCGGTAACCGCGCAGTCCCCCAAAGAGATGAGCAGCCGCGTGCGCTGGCGGATCTTCTTGAGCTTGTTGAGGTCGTCCTGTGAACTGACCGCGCCTTCGACCAAAGTCACGTCCACATCTTCGGGGAATTCCTGCGCGTCCACCAGCGGCCCGTAGACCAGTTCGATCTTTTGCGCCAGCGAGATGATTGCGGCGTCCATGTCCAGCAACGACATGTGGCAACCCGAGCAGCCGTCTAGCCAGACCGTCGCCACTTTGACTTTCTTCATGCCTGGACTCCTCTCCGGCGGACCAGCGAGCTGATATTGTCGTTTTTCTTGACCATCTCTTCGACGGCCCAGCCCTTCTCCGCCAGCGCTCCTGTCGGGCACGCTTGCACGCACTTGCCGCAACTCGTGCATCCTTTCGCGTCGCCCCACTTCTGGTTGAGATCCCCGACAATCCGGGAATGAATGCCGCGCGAAGTCACTTCCCAGACGTGCGCGCCTTCAAGCTCCGCGCAAACGCGCACGCATCGCGTGCACAAAATGCAGCGGTTCTGGTCGAGAACGTAACGCGGATGCGACAAATCGACGTCCAGCTTCGGGTAGTTGTACGCAAAGCGCACCGTGCTGATGCCCATTTCGCTGGCCATGGCCTGCAGTTCGCAATGGCCATTCGAAACGCACGCCGAACACACATGATTGCGCTCGACGAAAAGGAGTTCCAGCGACATCCGCCGGTATTGCGTGAGTTTGGGCGACACTGTGGTGACCGACATTCCGTCCTGCACTGGTGTTGTGCAGGCCGGGAATAGCCGGTCGGTCCCGGAGATCTCCACGATGCAAAGCCGGCAGGCGCCAACCGGCGTGAGCCCTTCCAGGTCGCAGAGCGTGGGGATGCGTTTGCCGTTGGCTCGCGCGGCCTGCAGGATGGTTTGGCCTTCCACGGCGCTGATTAATTCGCCATCGATTCGCACGGAAAGTTTTTTCTGCGGCAAGGCGTTGCTCCTTTGTCTAGCTCACGTTGGCGACTTTAACGTCGCAACGCAGGCACCGGCACGTTTCATCCAGCGCCTCTTCGTGGCTCAGGCCCAGGACCACCTCGGCGTTGGAACGGACCCGCACGATCGGAGCCAGCATCTGGCCGTTGTTCCGGTGATTGGGGCTGGGAACTTCGGGTGGGTCCTGGCCGAATTCAAAATTCGGCAAAATCTCGGCCCAGCGGTCGGACTCCATGAGTTTCATGTCAATGTTGCGTGCTGCTTGCTTGCCATAGGCCATGGCGTTTGAAACGTTCGAGGCGCCGGTGATGACGTCACCCCCGGCGTAGAACCCCGCGCGGCTGGATTCCAGCGAGAAGCGGTCCACGTCAATCGTGCCGCTCGGTTTCAGGCTCAGTCCCGAAGCGCGCGCGAAATCGAGGTCCACGCTTTCCCCGATGGCAAAAATCACGGAATCGCACTCGTAACGGCGAATTTCGTCGGTGGGCACAGGTTTGCGCCTTCCGGAAGAATCATAGCCGCCAAGGGTGGTCTTCACGATCTCAATGGCTTTCACATTCCCGGCCTTGTCGCCGATCACGCGGTGCGGCGCGGCCAGGAATACGAATTGCGCTCCCTCATCCTTCGCGGCCTGTGTTTCTTCCTCGATGGCAGGCATGTCCTTATGTTCGCGCCGGTAGAAGACGGTGACTTCCGCGCCACGGCGCAAGGCCGTGCGCGCCGAATCGATGGCGGCGTTTCCACCGCCGATGACGGCAACGTTTTTCCCGATGGGCACTCTCTCGCCCTTCGCCACGGCTTCCAGGAAAAGCAGCGCGGGATAGACACCCTTCATCTCCGTGCCCGGCTGATAGACCCAGGATTCTTTCCAGGTTCCGATGGAGATGAACACGGAATCAAACCGGTCGGCCAACTCGTTCAGCGGCACATCGAGGCCGACACGCGTATTGAAGATGAATTTCACGCCGAGGCGCTCGATCAGTTCGACTTCACGCCGCAACGCCGCTTTCGGCAGGCGATACTCCGGAAGCGCGAAGCGCAACATGCCGCCCGCCTCCGACTTGCTGTCATAGACCGTGACCTCATGGCCCAGCATCGCCAGGTAGAACGCCGCCGTCAGCCCCGCGGGGCCCGCGCCGCTAATCGCGATCTTCCGCCCGGTGGGTTCCAGCTTGCGCGACAACACACGCTGCAGTACTTCTTCATAACGGTCCGAGAAGAAAACCGAGTCCGCGATGAAGCGGTGCACTTCGCGCATGTTTACTGGCTCGTCCAAGGTCTGGCGTCGGCAACGCCCGTCGCACGGGTGCTGGCAGACCCTGCCCGTGGAAGCCGGCAGAGGATTCTCCATAATGACCGACACAAACGCGTCACCCAGCCGATTCTCTTTGTACAGTTGCAGGAACCGCGGAATGTTCATGTGCAGCGGGCAACTGTTCTCGCAGGGAGAGAGCGCCAGTTCTTCACAGACGCCCGCCTGGCAGCGCCGCGCGACGATGTGGTCCTCGAATTCATGGTGAAAATGACGCAGCGTGGTAAGCACGGGATTTGGCGCCGTTTGCCCCAGCCCGCAAAGCGAACATTCCCGGATATAACTGCTCAACTCGTTCAGAAGCCCGAGGTGATTCACGGTGCCCGCGCCTTCGGTTATACGGTTGAGGATGCGCAGCGATTTGTTCAGCCCCACGCGGCACGGCAAGCATTTTCCGCAGGATTCGGAATGCGTGAATTCGATGAAGTAACGCGCCACATCCACCATGCAGTTGTCATCATCCATCACCACCATGCCGCCGGAACCCATGATCGAGCCCAGTTGCGCCAGGCTTTCGTAGTCCACGGGCGTATCGAACATTTCCGGTGGTATGCAGCCACCGGACGGCCCGCCGGTCTGCACGGCTTTGATCTGGTGGCCGTTCACGCCGCCTTCGCCGATGTCGTAGATGAATGTTCTCAGCGGCGTCCCCAGCGGCATCTCCACCAGGCCGGTGCTGCTCACTTTCCCGACCAGCGAAAAGACCTTCGTGCCGGAACTCTTGGGGCTGCCGGTTTCCGTGAACCAGGCGGGACCCAGGGTCACGATGGGGGAGATGTTGTACCAGGTCTCCACATTATTAATGTTGGTGGGCTTGCCCCAGAGCCCCTTTTGCGCCGGGAATGGAGGCCGTGGCCGGGGCCGCCCCGCACAACCTTCGAGCGAAGCGATCAGCGCCGTTTCTTCGCCGCAAACAAAGGCGCCCGCGCCTTCCACGAGTTCGATGTTGAACTTGAACCCGCGGCCCAGGATGTTGTCGCCCAGAACGCCATGTTCCCGCGCCTGCTCGATCGCGCGGGTCAGCCGGTGGACGGCCAGGGGATACTCCGCACGGATATAGATGATGCCTTCCGACGCGCCCATCACATATCCGCCGATGATCATGCCCTCGATCAGGGAGTGCGGATCGCTTTCGATCTCATTGCGATTCATGTACGCGCCAGGATCGCCCTCGTCGGCGTTGCAGATGATGTACTTCTGGTCGGACTTGGCCTTGGCCATGAATTCCCACTTATTCCCCGTGAGATATCCCGCGCCGCCGCGTCCACGCAGCTTGGAAGCCTTGATTTGTTCGAGGATATTCTCCGGGCGGCCATCGATCAGGACCTTGTACAAGGCCTGATAGCCGCCGACGGCGATGTATTCTTCGATGTCATCGGGATTGATGAACCCGCAATTCCGCAGAACGATTTTCTTTTGTCCCTTGAAGAAGGGCACGTCGTTCCAGAGGGGAATCTCCGGATAACCGCGGCCATATTTCAACTTCGCGGTAATGTGATCCCATTCCTCGACCTTGCAGTACGCCAAGTCGTTGGCGATATTTCCGCGGGAAAGTTCATGCAGGATGCGCACGGCGTCATTCGCCTGCACACGATGCAGAATGACCATTGGAAGCCCCGGCAGGCGGATATTCACAAGCGGTTCCTGAAAACAAGCGCCGAAACACCCGACGCTCGCTAGAACCACGTTCATCCCGCTGCGGTCAATGGTCTCGGCGAAGGCGCGGAAAAGACCTTCGGCGCCATTTCCCCGGCCGCATGTGCCCATGCCCACGGCGATGCGCGGCACCTGCGGCACCAGTTTTGCCATTCCCGATTCGCGGACGGCGGTAAATGCTCCAATATCCTGAATTCGCGGCATCACTCACTCCCCCGCTCGATCGTCTGGATCTCACGCTGCAACGTGCGCTCATTCGCGTGGCCGCAAATGTGGTGATTCACTTCCACGACCGGCGCCAGCGCACACTGTCCAAAACACGCCACGGTGCGTACCGTGAACTTCTGGTCAGGCGTTGTCTGCAGGATCTTGTCAGCACCGCCGCCGTCGCTTTCATCTTGCGGCGCCAAGCCGAGTTCCAGGCGCAAGCTCTCTAGGAGATTGCGCGAGCCGCGCGTGTGGCAAGCCGTGCCGCGGCAGATGCAGATGGTGTTATCGCCCTGTGGCTGAAGGTTGAACAAGGCGTAGAAAGTGGCAACGCTGTAGACGCGGGAGAGCGGCGTCTGCGTTTTCACCGCAATATACTCCAGTGTCTCCATCGGAAGGTACTTGTGCGGGTGGTGCTCCTGAACGGCTTCCAGCATCCCCAGCAATGCCCCGGGGCGCTCACCCTTGCTGGCGATAACCTGATCAATGAAAGCGCGTTCCCCCGCGTCGAGAAGTTCCTTGGCCATTTCGTGCATAGCGCTCCTTTCGCGGGTACTTGCGCACCCTCCTGAGCCTGGTGTGCTGAGTCATGAACCGGTGCAGTCTTGCAGCGCTGCTGCGTCCCTTTCCGCCAGAGAGGAACGCGCGGGTGCTGTTCACACAACTTCGGGCCATCGATTCTGAGCTACGAGGAGCGGGAGAAGCTGGACGAGGTGCTGCTCGCTGCGAGATCGGGCACGCCGTGCAGTTCAGGTTCTGGCAGGAACCTGACCCCGTTTGCCGGGAACCATCGGCCGTCGCCCCATCTCTTTCTTACCTGTCCAAAACCTCGATACTGCCTGGGCCACCGTTTTCCGCTCTTGCACACGCACTCTTAACGGAGGACTTTTTCCTCATCGCATCAAAACTACACACCTACATTCTAGATGCTAGGCGTCTAGAAGGGCTGAAACCGTGATGCGAGTCACGACGGAAAGTGACTCCCGAACAGCTCACGGTGTTTCTATCCGTGCAAACACTGTAGGCTTCTTGGCCACATTCCCGTCGAACGGCTTTCTTTTGTGGTCAGTGAATCGCCACCACTTTTTCGCACCAAATCCACTGGCGGCAAAAGGGTCGGTTTCAACCACGTCACGTCTGCTGGTGACGGATATCACAGACCTATGTGTTGCAGGTTTGACAGATTGATGAAGGTCTCCCACCGAAAGGACGCCATCTATGTCCACCGCCACCCGCCACAAGCTGGAAATGCTCCGTACCCTCCCCTCCGATGCCGCTCGCCAGATCCAATGGGGCTTTGCGGATCGCTACGACCTCCAGATGCTGGTTCAGTCTGTTCGAGCCGTTGCGCGAGGCACCGTTGCTCGCTTGGTAGCGCAAGGTGGCCGTAATACCCATGAGTGGACCCCTGCCAAGGCTGAGATGTTGGAGGCTTTTGACCAATCGGGCATTACCGCGGTCTTTATGGATCCAGAACAAGGTGGATTCATTGCGGGACCCCGAAACCTCGCGCTGGCGCTTGTGGCATTTGAATTGGCTTGGGTGGACGGAGGCGCTGCCACCGCCAGCCTCGCCGGATGTCTAGCCTTGGCGCCGATTCACGAGCGCGGCACCCCAGAGCAGCAGGATCGTTACATGAAGCTTGCGGCTCCCCCGCAACCCGGCGAAGATCGCAAGCCCTGGCGCGGCGCGTTCTGCCTGACCGAGCCAATCCCCTATGTCGGCGTAGACACCGGCATGCTTGACGGCAAGGTGCGCATCGTCGAGTGGAAACCCGGGCAAGAACCTATACTCCAAGTGGAGAAGCGCGGCCGATTCACCACCAACATTGGCTTCGCGAACTTTGTGACAGCCGCCGTCGACTCTGGAGATGAGCGGATTAAGGGAAGCTGCATGGTCATTCTGGAAGAGGGTGATCCGGGCGTCTTCGATCGTGGCACGGCCACCCGTAAGATGGTTCACCAGCTTTCCTCCACGGGAGATCCGATCTTCAATTTGCGCGCTCCGGCTAGCCGCATTGTGGGCGGGTACGACATCAAGGATGGCGTCCTGGTACCACGCTACAGCCACAGCGAGGTCATCGAAGCGGTGTTCCGGCGCACTCGCGTGACCGTGGGTGTGATGACCGCGGCCAAGTTGCTGTCCGCTGTGGAACCGGTGATCCGTTATCAACGTGGCAGATTCCGCGGTGCCGCCACGGCCACTCCTGGCTCGGTACGCCACGAGATGGGCTTGCAGTCGCGCGAAGATGCCCTCCACCGGCTGGTGGATGTATGGGCTACGGGGGAGGCAAGCGCTTCGCTGGCGTTCGCAGCCGCGCGGGCATTTGACGAATTGGATCCACTCGAGCGGGAAGCCGACCGCATCCTTGCGGAGCGCGGTGTGAGCGGCACGCGCGCAAAAGCAAAGTTCTTGCGCCAGGTCTCCGATGAAGCTGCGGCGCTCCTCCGCCTCATGCCAGGCGATCCACGTAAGGAGAAGCTGCAATCGGACACGTTGATGCGCTTTGTAACGCTTGACTCCCTGGCGGACATACTCTGCCCCGCCGCGAAGCTATGGAACACGGGCTGGGGCGCACAGATGATGCGCGAAGCCGTGAGCCTGATGGGCGGCTACGGCATCACCGAAGACTGCCCCGGTTTCCTCGGCAACAAGTGGATGGACGCGCAGCTCGAAGCCACCTATGAGGGACCCGAGGCGGTGCAGCGGCGCCAGCTATCCGTGACCATGACGAGCCCGGTCTTTCTGGCGCAGTTCCGCAACTGGATCAGGGAGATGCGCGGCATCGCTTCGGAGCGTCCCGGCACGGGGGCGTGCACTTTGGCAACGGCAATGACCGTGTGGCTGTGGTCGCTCGAACGCCTGCAGCACTCCACGGATAGCGAGGGCGCCAAGCTGTATCAGAGCGCCCGGCAGGGCGTCACTTTCCCGCTGGCAGACGCGCTTTGTTGGCTGCTGGCGGCGCGCTGCCAGATCCTCGATGTACTGGAACTCGAACGCCGCGGCGCTCAGGATAGCTCGGTGGCCGAGGGCCTCTCCGGGCTGGTCAACTTCCTGACTGACCTATGCCACGTGCAGACCGCGCGCGCGGGAGGCGAAGCAGCCCGCATTTGCGCGGAACTCGTCTTTGGCTATAACCGGCACCCCGCTTGGGATGAAGAAGGTTACCGGGGCTGCTACCAGCAGGACGAACTCGACGCCCTCGAAGGGTTCGTGCCCGGAATCGCTGCTTGTGCTACCGACGTCGTCGCAGGCGACGGCTCCCACCCAAGCAAGGCCGGTCCGTGCGCGAAATGCAACGGCGCGGAGCAGTTCCTCACCCTGCAGAGCAAGCTGTCCACGTGCCTGACGGGTTCGCGATTGGCAAAAGACCGCGCCGCCGAAGCCGTATCGAAGCTCATGATTCCGGAAGTGCTGGACTACCCCGCATGACCCCTGTGAGTCCCGAGCCGCCCGCCAGTTTTGACCGGCAGCAGATGGAAGTTGACATTGCCTGTGTCGGCTTCGGTCCCGCGATGGGCGGATTTCTCACCACGCTTTCGCGCCACTTACTGAATCCGGATGGCTCGCCGAAATTCGAGAGTGGCTGCCTGCCCGGCGCTCCGCTCCAAGTGATTTGTTACGAGCGGGCGGATGGTTTGGGGTTCGGAGTTTCGGGGGCGGTCACTCGGGGGCGCGGGATCCGTGCCAGTTTTCCCGGGCTCGACCTTGCACAAATCCCCATGGCCGCGCCGGTCAAGGAGGAGAGACTTGTCTATCTCCTCGACCCGACTGGCGCCAGCCAGAGGTCCTGGACGCTTCGCGCGGGAGACAAACTGATTCGCGCGTTGGGCTCTTTTCTTGGGTGCCGCGAGGACGCGTTAGAGCTTCCCCTCATCCCGAGTTTCATGCAAAAGCACGACGGATTCGTGATGTCGCTTGGCCAGTTCAATCAATGGATGGGCGAGCAGCTCACTTCCTCGGGCTTGCTGCAGATCTGGCCGGGGACGCCCGTGAGCGCACCGTTAATCGAAGACCGAGCCGTGAAGGGGATACGGCTTGCGGATCAGGGCACGGCCCTGGACGGCACTCCGGAAGATGGCTTTCTGCCCGGGATGGACATTCGCGCGGCGCTGACCGTGGTGGGCGATGGGCCAGTGGGGGCTGTTGGCCGCGGGATCGATGCCCATTTTGGATTGCCGGCGGGGCACGAGCATTCCGAATGGGCGTTGGGGATGAAGATGGTGATCGAGCTTCGGGAAGATTCCGGCCTGGAGGCAGGGACGGTTCTGCACACGTTCGGCTTCCCGGAGCCGGAAATATTCGGTTTTCTCTATGTCCATCCCGACCGTCTGGCGTCCGTGGGCATCTTCATTCCTTCGTGGTTCCGCAGCCCCGTGCGTACGGCTTATCGCTATCTGCAGCACTTCGTTCTGCATCCTTATTTGTGGCGTCATTTGCAGGGCGGAACGCTGAACTCGTGGGGCGCGAAATCGCTGCAGGAATCGGGCCGCCGCGGCGAGCCGTTCCTTGTGGGAGACGGCTACGCGCGAATCGGCGAAGGCTCTGGGAGCACCAATGTGCTCTCCGGCTCCGGCGTGGATGAAGCGTGGACCACGGGCACGCAACTCGCCGAAGCTGTCGTTGAACTCCTCGAAAAGAAACTGCCCATCACGCGACAGAATCTGGAAGAGACCTATGTGCGCCGCCGCCGCGCCAGTTGGGTGGACCGCGAATCCCGGGTTGCTGCTAATTCTCGCAACGGGTTTCCGCATGGATTGCTCAGCGGCCTTTTCGGAATGGCGCTCGCAGACTTCACCGGCGGCCGCGTGGTGATTCCTCCGCCGTCTTCGCGAAGAAAGGGCGCGTCCCTGGAAGAGCGTTGCGCTGCGCGCATCCCTCCGGCCGAATTGCAGAAACTGAAAAACGAAGCCGCCGAACGCAGCCTGCCGTTGCACGACCAGATCATGAACCGTTGCGGCTGGCCGGAAATCCCGTTCGACGGGAAACTGCTCGTCTCCCAACAAGACGCTTTGCTGACCGGCGGGAGCGTGCAAGCGCCGCCAGGCTACGCCAATCATGTGGTTTTCCTTCGCCCGGACGTCTGCCGCAACTGCGAGCCGAAACTTTGCGTGGAAATGTGCTCCGGCCAGGCGATTACCCGCGGCGAGAGCGGCGTACCGCAGTTTGACCGGGAAAAGTGCATCTTCTGCGGCGCTTGTCTGTGGAATTGCCGCGCCGAAGAATCTGGCGAGCCCGCTAACGTCGATTTCCGCGCCGGCGCCGGCGGTCTGCATTCCGCTTTGAATTGAGTTTCAGAACGAGAATTCGCGTATAGGGGAATTCACCAGCATGAGTAATGGATACCACATCGTTGTTTGCGGCAGCGTCGTGCCCGATCCGGTGCAAACTCTTGAGCCCATCGAGACACCCGCCGGCCCAGCCCTCAAGAACGAGATGCTGCTTCCCGCCGTGCTCGATCCCTGGGCCGCGCACGCGCTCTATGAAGCCGCCAATCTTGCCGCCCACGCGCCGGGAAGCAAGGTGTGGCTCGTCAGCCTCGGCGCAAAAGCCAAATTGCAGCAGGTGATGATGACCATCGCGCAAAAGGTCAGCTTCGAACTGGTTCCCATCGATGGGCCTGCCAGCGGCTTTGCCGATGCGCATGCCACGGCAGCGCTACTCACCGAAGCCATCCAATCCATCGCGGGGCTTGATCGCTCGCGGCTGCTTTTGTTCGGCGGCTGGGAATCGGCTTCGCGGGGCGCGGGCGTCACCATGCAGTTGATCGGAGAACGCCTCGGCATTCTCGATCAGTTCCAGGGAGTCGATCGGCTCACCGTACAGCCGGATGGCCGGTTTGAAATTCTGGAACGCATCGAAGGCGGCCGTCATCAGGTTTCGCTCTGCCAGGGCCCTCCTGCATTATTCGGATGGGCAACCGGCAATCTCCCGGAACCCCGCAACAACCCTCAGATCGGCATGGCCAATATGCGCGCGATCATGCCCGCGTTGCAGCGTGCCAAGACCGCTGCCCCCGCTCCCGATGCCATCCGCTATCGAAGCGCCAGTCCGCCCAAACAGCAGCGGCAAACGCGCATCGTCAAGAATCTTTCGGCCGAAGAGATTGCCCGGGAGATCGTCGCTTGGATCGAGCAGGCGTGAGGAAGAGGCCATGACCAAGAATATTCTGCTGCTCGCTCATCTCGATGAATCTGGCAATGGACTGCCCAAGGCCGCATGGGAAGCGCTCGGCGCCGTTGTCGAACTGGCCAAGCAACTGAATGCTTCCCTTTCCATCGGTTTAATTGGCGGCGATGTCCAAGCTGCCGCGGATTCCTTGGCGAATAGCGGCGCACAACGTCTGCTCGCTGTCACTGGATCAGATTTCGCGCAGCCGCGCTTTGCCAGCGACCTTTTGGCTGCCGATGCATTGTGCCGCGCCGCTTCCGCCGACTTGATCCTCGCGCCCGCAACGTCGCGTTTTTTGCGCGCGCTGCCCGGCTTGGCGCATCGCCTGAACGGCGGCGTGGACACGCACGTTACCTCGGTCCAAGTCGTCGATGGCGCCGTCTGTGCGACGCGCTGGTTCTACCGGCAGCGCATCGAGGGCGTATTCCAGCGCGATGTGCGTCCCTGGATCCTGCTGCTCGATTCCGGATGTCACGAGGCCTATGGCGGCCCTCCTGGAAAAGCAACCATTGAAGAAATAGCCGTGGCTCTGCCTGCCGAAGCCCGGCGCACGAACATCGCGGGAATCCGCGCACCCAAGTCCGACTCCCAGACAATTCGCCCCGATGCCGCCCTGCTTTTCGTAGCTGGCGCCGGCTGGACCAAGAAGCAGCCCGACGGAAAGTCGCACCCGGAACAAGCCGAAGCGCTCATCCTCGATTTTCTTCGCGCGTCCGGCGCTTCGCTCGGCGGCAGCAAGTCCCTGGTCGATCAGAGCGGGGAAAACCAGGCCGTCCTCGGATTCATGACCCATCTGAATCAGGTGGGCCAGACCGGGGCCACACCGCGTCACCCGAAAGGCCTTTCCACGTGTTGCCACGGCGAGGAACCCCATGTGGTCGGCTGGCGCTTTATCAACGAACGGCGCGCGATCAATCTCGATCCCAATTGCGGTTGGGCTCGCGGCAAGGCCGACGTGCTCTATGTAGCCGATGCCTTTGAAGTCCTAACCAAGGTGAATGAGCTGCTGAAGAAGCCGCAGGCGTGACCGAGCAAATGCACCCAGCTATGTCAGCGTAACGTTAATCCCTCTGACGAACGGGTAGTGGGTCACTTTCCGATTAGGCCACGCTTTAATCGGCCACATGGGTCCCAGAAGATGTCCGGTTAGCCGAACTTACCAGGACCTAGACAGATTGCTCAGAGTAAATCCAGTTGACAGCCGGATTGACCTGTGGTACAAAACTAGCGGGACGCTGTCACAGCGTTTCATAGTTCTTTGAAAATTGAATCTCCAAGTTGTTTTGGGTCTATCCAGGGTCCGCAAGGACCATAGCTGTGAACCCGCAAGGGGAATCAGAAGCTAACGACGTTTGGGCGTTTTGCTCATGCGTCTGGGTGGAGTAAATCGGCCCCCATATCAATGCGTTGTACTCGATGGTTGGTCACGGTGTCACCGTGCCGACTGTCCGTACGGCACTCTGGAATTGGGTTGTCCGGATCGCGTCGCTCCTTATCGGATAGCGCCCCACGGCACGGCGCAGAGCAATTAATTTGCGTCGATAAGGAGATGCAATGAAAAAAAACAAGGAACTAAACGCAACAATCTCGTTGCTTGAGAGATTGATTGCGAGAAGCGACGTTGATCCAGAACAGAAGAAGCACGTTGGAGTTGCTCTCGACGAACTGAGATGGCTCCGCCGTAAGCCGGAATTCACACAAGAGGACCTTTCCTCCTGTGTCAGGACGGTAGCGGAGGAGATTCTCAATGCATTCAAAAGAGATTAAGCACCAGCGAAACTGCTCAGGGTGACCCAAATCCCACTCACGGGGAGACATGGACTACGGAAAAGCGCTAAAGATTTCTAGAGCGATAGCAGGGTTGCAGCAGAAAGAACTCGCAGGTCTGGCTGGAGTAAATGCCAGTCACATCTGCTTGATCGAATTGGGAAAGCGAAAGCCGAGTGTGGGGATGCTGGATAAGCTGTGTGACGCGCTGAAGATTCCCACCCACCTGTTTATGCTGCTTGGCGCACAGCGAGAAGACTTGAGTATAGCCGACCCTAAAGAAGTCCATCGTGCTGCTGAATCAATTGCTCACTTACTTTTCTCAAATGCGCCCAAATCAAGAAAGCAAGCCGAACGCCGAGCACATTGAAACGCAGCTAAACCTGGTATCTCTTGCTAGGTTAGAAATGTTGCTGGGCACGAGTCGTATCGAATTGCGACGTATTGCAGCTCACGCAGGCTCATACTATCGTCCCTTCCCGAAAAAAGAGAAATTGCGACCCTTCCAAAAAAAACTCGCCGTAACAAAAAAGCCTCCACGCATGATCGACAACCCCGAAGGTGAATTGAAACTTCTTCAAAAGAAAATCTACAGGGTTCTCCTAAAGCCCCTAGTCTTTCCGCACTACCTCTGCGGCGGCGTGCCTGGCAAGACAGTCCTAGACAATGTTTTCATTCACCTTAATGCCCCTTTTTTGGTCACTCTTGATATCAAGAAATTCTTTCGCAGGATAACTACCTTTCAGGTCTTCAGGGTATGGAATGAAGTCCTAAATTGTTCCCCCAGAATTTCTAAGCTCCTCGCTCAACTGACAACCTTTGAAAGACACCTGCCCCAAGGTGCCCCAACCAGTACCCTTCTCGCAAATCTGGTTCTATTCTCGATCGATAAGAAGATTCGAGATGAGTGTGCGGCGCAGGGAGTCGCCTATTCCACGTGGGTAGATGATCTAGCGTTCTCAGGGGTCAATCCCCGAACAATCGTCAATGCCGCTGTTCAATGTCTGGCCAAAGGAGGCTTTTCCGTTTCGCATAGGAAGTTAAAGCTGAAAGGGCCGGGCACGCGCAAATTGCTCAACGGAGTACTGCTAAATAAATTTCCCGGCGTGCTGCCCGACCGCCTGAAACAGTTGCGTTCTGGGATCCACAAACTCAGTGCTGGCGAGATCGGTGAGCGCCAATTAGAGAAGTACATCCGCCAGTTGCAGGGAAGCATCGCCCATGTGGCTTCGATCAACCCAAGTAAGGGAGCAAACCTCAAAGCCCAGCTCCTAAAGACAGTAGCTGAAACGGTTGCGGTAGGTGCCTGATTAACGCTTACCGGAAACTGACCCACGACCGACGAACGCGATCAAGTAGATTTTCTGCAGTGGCTAGACAGCATCCCGGAACTGGAACGCTTCCCGGTATTGTGCTAACTTGGCTTTAACAAATCGATTTTGTTGAGGCCTTCCTCTGGTGCATTTCGAGGCGACCCCAAAAAGACAGGAGCCTTCGCCCGTGCCATCCAAATTTCTCCGCTCGTTTGTTTTGCTTGCATTTGCCGCTGGTTTCATCGCCACTACGATTTCGGCGCAGAGTTCCAAGGAACCCTCCGCCTTCCATGGCGCTCCGGTGCGATCTACGCTCGCGACTCCCTCTATTGAGAAGAAAGTGGATGCCCTGCTCCGCCAGATGACCCTCGAAGAAAAAATTGGGCAACTGGTGCAATATTCGGTTGGCTCACCGACGGGCCCGGGAACGGGCAGGGGCGGCTACTCGGAAATGGCCGCCAAGGGTCAGGTGGGCTCTCTTTTTAATCTGGAGAGCGTTCAGGCCGCGAACCAGTTCCAGCATGACGCCGTTGAGAAGTCGCGCCTGCACATTCCTCTTCTGTTCGGATTGGACGTGATTCACGGCTACCGTACAGTCTTTCCCGTGCCTCTCGGCCTAGCCTCCACCTGGGATCCGCAGATTGTGGAAGCCGCTTCCCGCCTCGCCGCCCAGGAAGCTTCCGCCGCCGGCGTCCGCTGGACGTTTTCGCCGATGGTGGATATCGCACGCGATCCCCGCTGGGGCCGCATCGTTGAAGGAGCGGGCGAAGATCCTTTTCTTGGAAGTGCCATGGCCCGCGCCTATGTACGCGGCTATCAAGGTAAGAGCCTGGACGCTCCTGACAGCATCGCTGCCTGTGTCAAGCACTACGTGGGATATGGAGCCGCGGAAGGCGGGCGCGACTACAACACCACCGAGATTTCCGAGCACAACCTCCGTGAAGTGTACTTGCCGCCGTTCTACGCTGCCCTCGATGAGGGCGGCGCTTCCGTCATGAGCGCCTTCAACTCTCTAAGCAGCGTGCCGGCCAGTGCGAATCCTTTCACCCTGACTGAGATTCTCCGCAACGAGTGGAAATTCCCCGGCATCGTGGATAGCGACTGGACCTCCATTGCTGAATTGATTCCACACGGCATCGCCAATGACGGCAAAACGGCCGCTTGGAAAGCGTTCACTGCCGGTGTGGACATGGACATGGAGAGCAATCTCTACCATGAGCATTTGGCCGAGCTCATCAAAAGCGGCAAAGTGGCCCCGGCGCAGCTCGATGAAGCGGTGCGCCGTATTCTCCGCGTGAAATTTGCTCTCGGTCTTTTCGACCAGCCCTATGCCGACGAGTCGCGCGAAAATCACGGCGCGTTGCCTGCGGAAAGCCTGCAACTGGCGCGCACGGCTGCGGAGCGCTCTTTTGTTCTGCTGAAAAACGAGTTCATCACTTCTCGCCGGGTGTTGCCGCTCGCAAGCGATGTACAAACCGTAGCCCTCATCGGCCCGCTCGCCGCTGATGCCTCCAGCATGCTGGGCGCATGGGCCGGCCGCGGCAATCCTCAGGATGTCGTTACCCTAAAGACCGCTCTGACGCAAAAAATGGGCGCCGAACATATCAAATATGCCCAAGGCGGCGAAATGCTGGCGGCGAGCGACGCGCAAATCGAGGAGAGCGTTGCGGCTGCCAGGGCCTCGGATGTCGCCATTCTGGCGCTGGGAGAGCACACGCCGGAGATGACAGGCGAGGCAGGTTCTCGCGCGCATCCCGTATTGCCCGGCCGGCAGGAGGAGTTGCTCGAAAAAGTGTCCGCCACCGGAAAGCCGGTCGTGTTGCTGCTCTTCACAGGACGTCCGCTTGTGCTGCCATGGGCGTTCGCGCATGTCCCCGCCGTTCTGGAACTCTGGTGCCCGGGCGTACAAGCAGGCCCCGCCGTCGTGCGAACTTTGTTTGGCGAGGCCACGCCGAGCGGCAGGCTGACGTTGAGTTGGCCCCGCGCCATAGGCCAGATTCCCGTTTATTACAACGCGCTCAATACGGGCCGCCCCGCAGGCAATCGCGATCTCACCCACCCGCCCAAGGACGACGACGAGCGTTTCGTCTCGCGCTATATCGATGAACAGAACGCGCCGCAATTCCCTTTTGGTTATGGATTGTCCTACACCGATTTTTCGTATGGCGCGCCGGAAATTAGCGCGAAGAAACTCAGCGCCAAAACTCTGAATGCCGAGCTGCGCAAGAGTTCCGCCGACGCGAAGCCGGTGCTCACTGTCACGGCAAGTATCTCCAACATTGGCAAAACGGCGGCCGACGAAGTCGTGCAGCTCTATGTTCGCCTGCAAGGCACCAGCGTCGAAGAGCCCGTGCGCAAGCTGAAGGGCTTCCAGCGTGTGGCGCTCAATTCCGGCGAAACGAAGAAAGTGACGTTTTCCCTGGGCGCGGACAGCTTTGCCCTCTGGGACATCCGCAACGAATACACCGTGGAGCCAAGCCTCGTCCACATCTGGGTTAGCCCTGATTCATCGCGCGGCGAACCCGTCGAGTTGGCAATTACCGACTGAGCAGCCGTTCTCTCAAACCTGAATTGCCCTGCGCTAGGACAACGGCCCGTGCGAATTCGCGCGTTTACGCAGCTTAAGATGATACGCTTTTAAATCCTATGAGCCTCTTTTCTAAGATTGTCCGCGACCGCACCTTTCGCCAGCCCATCAATTGGGGCGTCACCCTCATCATGATTGGGTTGCACATCTGCGCCCTTGCGGCCATCTTCTTCTTCACTTGGAAGGCTCTGATTCTCACCGTGGTGATGTGGTGGGTCGCCGGCAGCCTGGGAATCGGCATGGGCTACCATCGCCTGCTCACGCATCGCGGCTATAAAACGCCCAAGTGGATTGAGTATTTCCTGACGGCCTGCGGCACGCTGGCCATGGAAGGCGGTCCCATCGCCTGGGTCGCCACTCACCGTATCCATCATCAGAACACCGACAAGGAAGGTGATCCGCACTCACCGCGCGATGGTGGCATCTGGTCCCACATGGGCTGGATTATCACGGGCCGCGCGATGCACCGCGACCGCTCCGAACTTCTTCCTTACGTTCCTGATCTGCGCAGAGACGGATTTCATTTGTGGATCAGCAAGTGGCACGTGATCCCTTCGATTGTTCTCGCGGTGGTTTTCTATTTCATTGGCGGCTGGCCCTGGGTAATGTGGGGCGTTTTCCTGCGCACCGTCGTCAGCTTGCACGCCACCTGGCTCGTGAATTCCGCCACGCACATCTGGGGCTCGCAGCGCTTCGCTACTGGTGATCTTTCCAGGAATAGCCTTTGGGTGGCCATTCTCACCTTTGGCGAAGGCTGGCACAATAACCACCACTACGCGCCGCAATCCGCGCGGCATGGCTTGAAGTGGTATGAGCTCGACATGAATTGGTACGGCATCTTCACCCTCAAACTTCTGGGCCTTGCCTGGGACGTCAAACGCGCCAAACTCGCCGATCTCGAGGTCCGTGAGCCAGTCTTGACTTGAGCACGAATCTGTCGCCGCTCTACCTAAGCTGAAAATTACTCCGCATCATGTAGCAGGTGCCATTCTCCCCGCAAATCTGGGAAGATACGCCTATGCGGCTTCTCCTCGTCGAAGATGATACCCGGATTGCGCGGTTCGTGGCCAAAGGTCTCCAGGAAAAGTCCTATGCCGCGGATGTCCGCGCCCATGGCTCCTTGACTAAGTTGCGGATTCTAATTCCCCTCTTTACTTTCTTACTTGCAGCTACCTCTGCGTGGGCCCAAGGCGGCCCACCCTACTACACCAATGATCCGGGTACTCCCGGCCATCTCAATTGGGAAATCAATATCGGCTACATGCCCTTTTTCTACAGCAATCAGTCCGTCTCGCACATCGCCGATCTCGACATCAATTTCGGCGTTGGCGAGCGCATCCAGCTCACTTATGAAAATGCCTGGTTGCGCGTCCAAAAGCCCTTTCCCCCGACTAAATTTGGCCTGGGTCAATCCAATCCCGGCGTCAAGTGGCGATTCTACGACGCCGGAGAAGCTGGCCTCTCCATCTCGGTTTTCCCCCAGCTCTTCCTTAATAATCCCGACGACGCTGTCCGCCGTGGGATCACCCCCGCGAGCGACGTTTTCCTCCTGCCCATTGAATTCTCGAAAAAATTTGGCCCCGTCCATGTGGACTACGAAATCGGGTATCAGTTTGTCCGCAAAGGACCAGACGGCTGGATCACCGGTCTCGTCCTAGGCCACGATTTCACTCCAAAGCTCGAAATGGATATGGAGCTCTATAACCAAGGAACCTTTCATCCTTCTAGCAACCAGCCCACCATAGGTTTGGGGGCGCGCTACAAAATCCACCGTCCGGTAATCCTGCTCCTCATGGCCGGCCGCAGCCTCGAACCCACCGGCAGCAATCAGTCCTATTTCATTGGTTATTTCGGCATTCAACTCCTGCTGCCCCCCAAGTCCTACAAACTCGAGTGACTTTTGGCCCCGCCGTGCAAGAAGTAAGGAGTCGCGGGTCTTCCCGTCCGGTCCGTGGACTACTTTGAAAGGTTGGGAGCAACGGGCTTGTTGCGCCACCATTCCTGGCCCTGCTGCGGCAAGGTGTAAACGGGATCGTAATACTCATAGCGGCGGGTGAGCGCTTCCGGATCATCGGCTTCAATTCCCGTGCGGTAATTCTTGGTCCAGTAGGAAATGCCCAGATGGCGATCGTACTCCTTCACCTGGTTTACCCAGCGCTTGCCCACGAACGGCACGTCGCAAACCATACGCGGCGTGGCAAACCCCGGCAAATATCCCATGATGTCGTGTTGCAGTTGCTGTGCTTCGTGGATGGCCAGGCGCCAGTGCTCGGCATTGGGAATCATGTCGCACTGATAGAAGTAGTACGGCATGATCTTGCCGTAATCCAGCAGCATGAAACACAAATCGAGCAATTCATTAGGGGTATCGTTCACGCCGCGCAGCAGCACGCCCTGGTTGCGCACGTCACGATAGCCCATGTCCAGAAGGGACTGCACGGCCTTGGCCACCAGCGGCGTGACTTGCCGCGCGTTGTTCACGTGCGTGTGCACGGCGATGTCCACACCGCGTTCGCGCGCCTTTTTCGCCAGGCGGTCGAGTCCGGCCTGCACGTCTGCCTGCAAAAAGTGCTGCGGGATGGCGATCAGGCCTTTCGTGGCCAGGCGGATGTCCTTGATGTTCGGGAGATCCATCAGCTTGGAGCAGAATTCCTCCAGCGTGGCAATGGGCGTGTTGGCAATGTCGCCGCCGCTCACCACAACGTCGCGGACGGAAGGCGTGACGCGCAGATAATCGAGCATCTGCTGGTAACGATCCTTCTGCGGGATCTGAAACTTCAGCTTCACGACTTGCGGCACGTCATTCCCCACCAGATCCATGCGCGTGCAATGCCCGCAATATTGCGAGCAAGTGGAGAGCAATTCCGCCAACACCTTCGTCGGATAACGGTGCGTCAGGCCTTCCACGGCCCACATATCCGATTCGTGCAGAGAATCGCGGCTGGCCTTGGGATGGCTGGGCCACTCGGGATGCCGGTCGTCAAACGCCGGGAGCATGTAGCGCCGCACCGGGTCGTTCCACAGATCCTTTTCGTCCATGGTGTTCAGCATGTGCGGCGGCACCAGGATGGACAT
>Ga0209039_10000302_pt1 | contig 47829 bp, 46 predicted proteins | sample BogFormECP12_OM1_FD_188238 | JGI IMG/M metagenome (GOLD analysis project Ga0209039, IMG submission 188238) | Bog forest soil microbial communities from Calvert Island, British Columbia, Canada - ECP12_OM1 (SPAdes) (version 2) | ecosystem: Environmental > Aquatic > Freshwater > Wetlands > Bog ...
GAATTGTTCTAAATGCCATTATATATGCATCATTTAGAGCGTTGAAAGTGTATTTCACTCAAAAGATATCATGCTCGAAACTTGATTTGGAATCCTCAATATTAATTCATAAACTGCAACTAAGGTCTTTTCAACGACCATCCTTGACCAGAATAAAACTTAAATACTACGAGTTTCGATATATGTCATGTGATGACATACCTCTAGATCCAATACTATAATCCCGGATGAAGTTATGGCAATTAATCAAGAAAGAATAGATGAATTCGTGTCGAACATCACATCCGAGTTCTTGCGTGGAACACTTCTGCTCCTCATCCTTTTAGTCATCGAAAAGAAGGGGACCACGCACGGTTATGAAATAATTCAAGAGATCTTCACGAACTCGAAGGACTTGGATGCTTCCTCTGGGGGAACCATTACTAGAGTCGAAATGTCATCTGGGATACGGTTGAAGGAGGGGACAATCTATCCCCATCTCAACAAGCTCAACAACTTGGGTTTTTTAGATTCACACTGGGAGAGGAACCGGCGGCTCTATACGTTGACCCCGATAGGGCGAGCATTGCTAGAGCAAATCAAAAACACGTACATATATCTCGAAGAGGTCGTGAAAGGATTTCTTTAAAGGATAAGGTGATGGTCATGGAACGAGAACTGAGCCAAGAAGATATCAACGCAAAAATATCCGATTATCTCGATGAAATTGAAAGGAAACTTGATCCGAGATACAGAAAAGATGCAAAAACCGCGATCGTGATGGAAATTAAGAACCACCTAGAAGAAAAGGTAGCGAACTTAACAACAGATGGCAACATCTCACGTCCAGCCATGGAAAAAATTTTGCTTAAATTCGGAACTCCCGATGAAATAGTTAGCGAGTACGTTTCAGGCGAGAGTGAAAAAGAAGACATGGTGGCGCTTCGTGTCGCCGAAATCAACAAGGCATCAGCTGGACGCGGGCTTTGTTCCGCCGGCATCCACGTGGCCCGGTGGTTGGACCTCAAAGCCGGTGAAATCGTGGAAATTTCCGGGAAAAAAACAACGGCGTGCATCTTTTTCCCGAACTCCGAGGATGAGGGCTTACAAATCATTCGCTTCGATGGTTTAGTTCGCCTCAACGCGGGAACCAGGCTAGGCGAGATCGTAAAGGTCCGGAAAGCGCGGCCCGAGCCGGCCAAGCGCGTGGTCGTCGCGCCGACGAACACGAAGGTGCAAATCTAACCACGCAAGGTGCGCGATTCATTGATGAACCGGCCGGTCATGAAAGGTGATTACCTTCTCCTCAAAAATATGCATGATTTGGGCCTTGTCGTGCAGGAGACAACGCCGGGTGATGAAATCGTCCAAATAACGCCAAACGCGGTTTTGGAAAAGATCACCGAGGATGGCAGGTTGGAGGAGATGTTGGAGGAGATCACCGCGGGTATCACCGAGGATGGCAGGTTGGAGGAGATGTTGGAGGAGATCACCGCGGGTATCACCGAGGATGACGTGCGCGAGGCGCTCACGCGGGATTTTGGCGAGGACGTGGCCAAGCGATTCACGATCCAGCGGATCGACAAGAAGAACTCCGGACCCGGGTGTTTTTTGCATCTATTTCTGATCTATGTTTTGCACTTATTTTTGACCTATTTGCAGTTATTCTTGCAATTTACAGCAAAACAGCATTTCGGCGCCAATATCGAATCACGATCATCCGGGCATTACTAGAATTCAAGCACCGAACCTGACGAATCGTAATTCAGATTTTTTATTATTTAACGTCAAGAAAATTAGTTTTAATTATGAAAAAAGAAAATTACTTGATTCTTTCGAGACTCTTCTTTTAATCCAATTCTTCTAGCTGGTATCGGTACCGGTCCTTGAGCTCCTGCTGTTTCCCGGCGTTCCATCCCGACACGGCCTGGTAATACCCAGTAATGCGGCTATAATGTTCCACGTCGGTGCTATTGCAAGTATAGCACGTGTCATGCAAGCCAGGCATGTTCGTGAAGCATTGCTTGCACGCGGTGAGATCGGTCGTGTAGCTCCAGTACCCGACCTGCGTGGTGGTGGCGATTTTCTCCGTGATGGAAAGCAAGGCTTCGGGATCGGGCGTGTGCTCGCCGAGGAACACGTTCATGATGTTGCCACCCGAGAGCAAGGGGAATGACTTCTCTTCGATGGCGATCTTCTTGTGCAGCGGCACGCGAGCGCCATGCTCGATCATGAAACCGTTCGTGTAGTACACGGGCACGCCGGTCCTGCCTTCCTCGAGATATTTCTTTTTCCAGTCGCTGAGATCGCCCTTGACGACGCTTTGCGCTTGTTGCGGGTATTGCATCAAGTCGAGGATCGCGAACCGGCTCGCCGTGGATTCCGCGGGCGTGCGCGCGATGGCAAAGTTGAGGCCATATTCCTTGACATACTCTTTCCGGATGCGTTCCATCTCGACCAGCACGCGCAGCGCGAACCGCAATGCATCGTCGCTCTCGTGAAGGCCCTTGCCCGTGTGATACTGGACCATTTCATTCGCGCCGACGAACCCGATGATGAGCGATTGGGCTGACAAGTCCACGAGCGGCGGCTCCTCCGGGTTATCGCGCGGGCGCTGCGTGAGGAATGGCAAGCTCCCGCCCTCGGCGAACTTGAGCATCCAATCCCGTTTCATGAGCAAGAAATCCTTGGCGATGTCCATCACGCTCGCGAGTTCCTCGAGCAACACGTCATCGTTTCCATTTGCCTTATAGGCAAGGCGTGGCAAGTTGATCGTCACGACCTGGTTACCGCCCATGCTGAAATGCTCGCCGTTTTCATACATGACCTTGGGCATCAACTTGTCCTGGTCCTCGCTGAAATGATAGGCACAGCATTGATAGCAATCCTGTCCATCCGCGTCACGATAATCGGGAATCACGTTGTCGAAATAGGACGAGCCAAACTTCGACGAGAGCTGGCACGAGAGCGCAAGGATTTCGCGAGATTCCGGATCCGTGAAGTATTCCTTGCGCAGCCGTATCTCTGGTTTCGGGAAAAAGAACATCTTGCCGAGCTTATCGCCCTTGATATATTTCTCCAGCAATGCCCGGGCAAACAGGCGCGCCTCTGGCTCGAAATCACCATAGGTCAAGTCATCGTGAACCTTTCCTGCCATGACGACCGGGGCGTTTTTCCACAGCTTCGGGACGCCAGCTTCGAGCTGGATGCTCGAGAAGACGAGTTGCCCGCCCCGGCTCACGTAAGTTTCGTTGGTCTCGTAGAGGAACATTTCAGCAAGCTGCTCGATGCGCTCGTAAGGCAAGCCTTGCAAGTATGGCGCGAGGAAGATGTTGAAATTGAACAATCCTTGGCCGCCCTGGCATGCACATTGCCCCGCGGCCATGACCTTGACCGCGTGCAGCACCGGGACTTCGGGGTGATGTGCCGGCCCAGCTGCCGCCGTGTAATATCCGGTCCCGTCGCAGAGCAAGCCATTCTTGAGCACGAACCGCAAATCATAATCGCTGCAGAACGGCCGGTTTGGATACTCGAGCTGGTGCAAGTGCAAGTCGCCGTTGTAATGTGCCTTCTCGATGCGAGGGGGCAAGCCAAGCGGGATCGTTGCCTTGATCACCATGTCGGCCACCTTCTTGTGGATCGTTTCCGGGTTTCCTGCTTGCTGGTTGGCATTTTCGCGATCTTCAAAACCCTTCACGCCCCACACGGAAGACCAGATGTCGGAGAACGAGGCCCCGACACGGCTCATGATGTTGCGGTACAAGGCATACTCGGGATGACGCTTTTGCATCTTGAGCAACGTGAAATTGACAAGTTCCCGTATCAACGAGCTGTTGACGAACGGCGGGTTGATTGTCATAAACGTGCGTTCCACCTCGTCGGCGATCATGAGCGCGTCTTCTTTCGACATCGGTGGAATGTCGAACAGCTGCGGTGCAAGCTCCGTCTCCTTGATGAGCGATCGGGCGATGAATTTCTTGTCGAACGGGACCATGGTTTCGTCGCTGCGCCTGACCATGATCACGCCGTCTTGCTTGGCATTATAGCTATTGATAAACTGCTGGAGGCTCGTTTGACCCTTGGGCACGTGGCTTGGCGCTGCTCTCCTTCGGCTCCTGCTAACCATGAATTTCCCTCTTCTCGGTTCAATTGCTAATGAACGTTCTCAACTTCTCTTCGATGATCTGGTCCTTGATGAAGAGATCCTTGGTCCGTAGCACGCTATCGCCTTTTTTCAAGGCGGGTGCGGAAAAGATGTTGTACATGAGCGCATCGGTTTCTGCTTCCGGATCCGCGTCGATCACGCGCTTGACGTAATTGACGCCCATCTTGTTGAGATAGTCCGAGAGCTTCGTGCATTTCGGACATTCTTTCGTTGCAAACAATATCAGGTCATTTGTCATGTGCATCCTCCGCATTGGTAAATCGGGTGATGATTGTTGCCAAGTTAATAATGGCAACGCTTGTAGTTCTCGTGTAGTGCTAAGGATCTGTATTCGACTGCATTTGAACAACCGTGTTGCCGTATTAATTATTCCACGGGATCGTTCTCGTGCCGTATTTAAACGGAAATCGATACCGTTCCCAACGAGAATAACACCGTAGGTGCAAGGAATTTCTGAAGGGATGGCGGATGATTTTCGTCGGCGGGAAAATGGCTCTATCTCCGAGAAAAATCTCGATGGAATGTTCTTGGCTATTGAATTTCTGGTAAATATAGTATTCTCTCGATGATATTAAAGTTTTTTTCGTGATATCATGCACCTCTCGTTCGAGTTCTTACATTTTTGTCGGAAGCTTCGTGTTATTATCACGTGGGTGATTAACTGCGACGTCAAGGAATATCGTCCGTTCTTGACCCGCGACGCGCCGGAACGCCGCGTGTATTCTCCCGAATTTGCCCGGATGCTAACATTTTTTTAGATTTCTTCATGGAGTTCTAGGACTGCCATGGCAAAAGCATGCAAGATCCGGGGAATTTACTCGACAGCGCTGAGCATCTTGTTTTCCGGCACGAGCGAGTACGAGCTCACCTTTCCATCCCAAGAAATAATGAAACGACTAGGCATTTCCCCGGCGTCGAAACCCGCGGACATCAAGATCGAGGACCGCCCCGATAGCCTTGGCGTGATCGTCGAGGGGAAAATGGACGATATAATGACGCCGGAATTTCCTCTTAACGTGAATGACGTGCCTGGTTGCGCGGTCATTCCCCTGGAACCGAACAAGTTCGCCATTTACAAGGGAACGGTGGTGAGCCGGAATGAAAGGTACAATTATGTCAATGTCTTGCTCGATGATGCCGAGGGATTGATCGGCATCCTACCCGGCTCGACGCTGCGACCTGGCACGGAGGTCATCGTTCAAGTTGCAGAACCTGGCAGCATTTCCGGCAAGAAAAAGCCGGTGTTATCCCGATCGATCACCTGCCCCGGGTCTTACGTGGTTCTCATTCCCGAGAACAAGATCGTGTTTTCGAGGAACATCACCGATCCCGCGTTGCGGTCCGAGCTCGAGGAGATGGCAAGACAGGATGCCGCGCATGAGAAAGGCAAATTCGGGGTCATCTTTCGATCGGCATGCAATGACGCGCACATGGATGCCATTCGCGAGGATCTTGATGCGCTTGCCGAGCGCATGGCCGACGTGCGTGCGAAGATGAGAGATGCCCCCGCGGGATTTATCATCGATCCCTTCGGCATTGGCCAGCTTAACGTGATTTTTTCAAAACAATCATTAAATTACCTGGACGATATCCGACAGCAAAAGGTTTCAACGATCCCGGATCATCATTATTGGAAGATCGTGACAAAACGCCTCAAGGAAACGGATCGCCTGATAGATTTTCTCGAGTATGTCATGGTACAGCAACCGGAACTCCAAGCCAAGCTTGTCGCGACGTTCGTTGATTTCGCTCACGAGCAATTTATATTTCCGCAAGTAAATGACATGATCAACATCGTGCACTGCAAGCCCAATGGCGACATCCATAAATTGAGGCCAGGAAAGGTCTTGGACACGTCCATTTCCGCCGGGAGAATTTTTTCAGCCAGGGAGCACTGCATCTCGCTCGTGCTTAAGCGCGAGTTCACCCCGAAAACGAGGTCCGGTTCCTTTTATGACGGGTTCGACGGCATCGAAATCGAGGCAGGCGACTATAGCATTTGTCACGTGAAGGAAAATTTCCCCGTGCTCGTGAATCAGTATTATCGCGCGGATGGCACCTTGCTTGGCCACTATTTCAACATCTCGACTCCGGTGCAGCTATATCCAGGAGAAATGCAATACATCGACCTTGAAGTCGATGTCGTGGAAGTCCCCGGTGGCGAGCGAAAGGTGATCGACGAGGAGAAACTCGATGATGCGGTGCGCGCGGGATATATCTCGGAAAAGACGCGCGTGTTTGCAATGACGTTGGCGCACGACATCATGGATGGCAAGATCAATGCAGACCTTGCTTGTGATGCAAATTACTTTGAAAAAGAATGAAAAATCAGATCTCCACCGGAAAATCGACCGGAAGACTTTCTACGACATTTTCAAGCAAATAAATAGCTTGTTGCACGTCGGCAGGGGAAAAGACTTCCACGTTCGTGTGCATGTATCGCAATGGCACCCGGATCAAGCCTGTCGCCACGCCTTTCCTCGTGACCTGGACTTGGCGCGCGTCCGTGCTTGTCACGCCACTGTCAACCTTGACCTGGTACGGGATGTCATGGTCTTGTGCCGTTTTGATGATGAATTTCGCGAAGCGCGGGTGCAAGTTAGGACCAATAGAAATGGCAGGGCCATTGCCGAGCTCGATGTCGCCAAATTTATCCTTGGAAATTCCAGGATAGTCGATCGCATGCCCTGTTTCAAGCACGATCGCGGCATCAGGACTCACGTTGTAGGCGGAAACCGTGATGCCACGAGCGCCAGCTTCCTCCTGCGTGCTAAATACCCCGATGACGTCCCAAGCTGGCGGATCAAGGATCAAGTGTTCCAGCACGAGCAGTAACACGAGAACACCCATGCGATCGTCACCCGCCTTGCACGAGATTAAATGCCCGGGCCCGAGCCACTCGCATTGCCGCTGGAAGGTCACGTAATCGCCGATAGCCAGGATTTCGTTGACATCTTCCTTGCTCGATGCCCCGATATCGATGAAAATATCATCGTCCTTCACCACCCTTTTCCGCTCGTCATCATCTTGCAAGTGAATCGGTTTTTCCGCGATCACGCCGCGATATTCACCCTTGTCGCTAAATGCCACCACGCGCTGGCCTGGCAGGATTCGATTATCCTGGCTACCGAGCGGGGCGACGCGCAAGAAACCATCCTTCGTGATGTAGGATAGCATGAACCCGATCTCGTCCATGTGCGCGGTGAGCAACAATCTCCTGCGTGGTTCAGCTGATGTGCCTTGCACGGTCGCGATCACGTTCCCCATGGCATCTGTCTCCACAGCGCACTTGTTTTTCAAGCGATCCACGAGATATCTCCGGATTTCATCCTCGAATCCCGTGGGACAACAAAATCCCGTGAGCTCCTTTGCCAAGGTAAAGATAGTTTCTTTATCCTCGTCAGAAATCTCGGTTTTCTTTTTTTCCGTTTCCATCGTACTCGTGCTCCAACTTTTTGGATTCAAGTTTCGATTGGATTTACACCGATAAATTTTTTAAGGTTAGGGTTGGATTATCGGATTATGCGGTGTCCACGCTGCGGCAATGACATCCTAGCGACGCAATACACGTGCCACGTGTGCAACACGGTGCTCATCGTCGAATTTCTCGAAACGAAAATCCCGTTATTTCGCCGGCACGAGGAACGATGGCACAAGCCCATGACGATGTTGCAGAGGTTCAAGTGGATCATCTTGAACCCGTCGAAAGCCATGTGGGACATTGTCCACAAGCCCAAGAGTGAGGGCGGAGTTTTCTTGTTTTTCATAAACGCGTTGCTGTTCGGGCTCGTCGGCGTGGTCTTATATAACAAGATTGATTTTTCCGGCGTCTCGATTTACGGATTTCCATACTCGAGCCTTCCTCAAATCCAATGGCTTGCTGGCCTATCCATATACTTCGCGTTCGTCGCGTATGGCATCGTGTATTTTCTCATCTTGTGGGGTTTTTTATTGCTCGCGCACACGATAGCAGCTAAATATATTCTCAACATCAACCCCAGATATGGCCAGCAGCTCGGGGTCATGAATTGGGCATTTTTACCCGCACTGGTCGTCACGGGCGTTTATATACTCGTGCTGGATTTTGGGCTCCCGACCGTGAGCTTAGGAACGATGAACCTCTCGAACATAGGTTCTATCCCTATTGCGATTTATTCGCAAGTATTATCCCTCTATTTCTCGCCACGTTCCCTTCCAACATGGATCGCGGCCGACATCGTTCAAATCGTGTATTACTTCGGGTACCTGTCTTTGTTGCTCGCCATCGCGTTCCGTGAAATGTACGATAAATCCACAACGAAGGCACTGATATCAGCAATAATTGCTGGAATCATCTGTGCCACGATTTTCGTGCTCACGCGATCGAGCTTTGCATTCTAAAAATAGTTCTTCCCGAAAAACGGCTCTTCAAGATTTCTTGATCCGCACGTCAACTGGAATTCCAGCGATGACCGATTGCGTGACGACGCAATATTTCTTGTACGATTCGATGCAAAGATCGAGGAGTTCGGCATCCTCGTCGTTTTCAAGCGTAATATCTATTTCAGCCGAAATATCAGTTACTCTCAAGAAGCTGTCATCATCGATGTCCACGTGATGCAAGTTAACATCGATTGCAATGCTCATTGCCTTGATCGGGACCTCCATCCTTTTCAGGCAATAACTAAAACTCGTGCCCAAGCAACCACCAATGGCGACGCCGATATATTCAACCGATGATGGTCCTCTATCATCCCCGTGAAATTCCTCTGGCTCATCGATTGTAATACCTGTGAATTGTCGAGTTTTCGCGGTAAATCCAATGTTCCCAGTCCAATCTAGCTCTATTCTCATCGCGATCCATCAAGCATTTATTGTTATTAGCTCAGAGAAGCTCCTTGAGCATGATCTTCGTGTCGTCGACGCCGGAGAATTCAAAAATCACGGCCCGTGCTTTCTGTTTCATGGACTCGAGGATGGATGATTGGACGAACGGGTTGATGCCAACATTGCGCAACGCGTAGGATTTCTTGGGCAACACGATGATGGTCTTCAGATTTGGTATTTTTCCCATTTTCGTCGCGAAATCGTCCATTTCCTTGACCACGAGTTCATAATCCTCCTGCACTTGCGCAACCAAGCCCGGGAATTTCTTTGAAATGTTTGCCCCGCAGTCCGAGACGATGATGACCACGGGGATCGCGTTAGGATCTTTGATCCGTTCGATCCGGATCATGCCAAGCACCTTGTCCACGCCTTCCGCGAGCGGCGTGTAGGACGTGCCCTGGATGCTATCCAGTTTCTTGGTGATGGCTTCCAGGTTAACCGACGGTTTCTGGATAACGTGGGCGTTCTTGCCCCGGAACATGACCACGGCAATCTTGTCCTTCTTCTTGTAGCCTTCCTGGTGGAGCGAATCGATGACTTGCTTCATCTGGTTGAGCGTGCCGGACATGGAAGCAGACGCGTCGAGTACGAAATAAATGGATAGCGGCGCTTTGAATTCAAAGATCTTTTCCTTGATGCACGCGCTTGGTAAGTTTAATGGAAGGGGAACTGCAGTCGAAGACAAGGTGCTCGGCTGCATCGAGGTATACATGCCCGCAAGGCCCCGGTCAAGAATCGAGTATTTCAGTGTTGCGTCAAGCGCGATTGACACCGGCCTCGAATGCGGTGGGGGATTGCGAAACGTGATGTAGCGGCCCGAATTGCGGGACGTGATCTTGACGCGCTTGCCGTGCGACATTCCTGATGACGAATATTTTTGTGACTTGAGAATGCGCATGATGTCGAAAATTTTCCTGTTCGTGCGCTTGACGTTCTCCTTGATCTCGATCTTGAAATCTTCGTCTCGCGGCACGTAATGGACACGCATGCCCTCGCCAGGTTGAGCATCATCAGGAAGTGATTCTTCGCTGCTATCGGTGCGCTGTTCCTCCTCGGGTTCAGGCAATTCCGGGTGCTCATCCTTGAGGGGCGTGATTTCCATTTTTTCTTGCTGCTTCTTTGAATGCTTGAGCGGGCCTTCTTGATCACCGGGCTGGTAGGCGTCCTCGTCTTCGATGGCTTCCTCGATCTTGCCGAAGATGTCGAGGGCACGGTCGGTGATGTTTTTCTGCTGTTCTCCCAGCATCGCGAGGTTCCGGAGCCGGTGACTGAGTGCCAGGTCAAAGGCAACCTTGAAATCTTCCTTGTTGACTTGCGTCCGCCCTTGCAACGCGGCGTAGGCTCGAGCGCATCTTACAAACACGATGTCGGCACGGTGCGAGATGATGCCAAGTTCCGTGATGAGCCGCGACACGCTTTCGTAAAAAGAGTCGGGGATTACGACGGTGCCTAAGATTTCCCGGGCACGCGTGACTTGCTCGCGAAGCCCTGCTTGCTGCTCAATGTAATTTGCAGTGAACGTTGCCATGTCAGCCGTGAATTGTAGCACCATCTTCGAGATCATTGCGCGCTCCTTGGGATCCTTGCTCGCGATGATGTTGACGGCAAGTCCAAGGCGGTCAGAAATCTGCGGCCGCAACTCACCTTCCTCGGGGTTCATCGAGCCGACGAGCATGAATTTCGCCGGGTGCATCAATGACACACCCTCTCGCTCCACGATGTTGACGCCGGACGCCGCGGCATCCAGGAGCAAGTCCACGAGATGATCGGAGAGCAAGTTGATCTCGTCGACATATAGAATCTGCCGGTTGGCCTTCGCGAGCAAGCCTGGTTGAAGCGCGCGGATACCTTCCTTGATGACGCGCTCGATGTTAAGCGTACCCGTGATCATTTCCTCTGTTGCTCCGAGAGGTAAGTTCACGATTTCCATCTTCCGCTTGAGTACGGGCAATTCACCGTCCCTCTCGAGCGTCGCCTTGCACGTGTCGCAGAGCTTTTCTACTGTCCAGCTTGGATCGCAATTGAACGGGCACCCTTTCACCACCTCGATTTCCGGAAGGATATCAACCAGCGCCCGGACTGCCGTGCTCTTGCCCGTTCCTTGATGACCAGTTAAAAGCACACCACCGATGAGAGGATCGATAACATTCAAGAGGAGGCCAATTTTCATGTTTTCCTGGCCAACTATTGCCGAGAATGGCATAGCCGAAAATGACATAATATCACGTGAAAAATGCAGAAAGCATTGTAATGAGAGATAATAGCAATGTGTCGATTTTATTCTGTCGATTTGTTATTAACAGCATCGTGCATTTTTAATATTCTTAACGTGGTGACATTCGAAGCCAAATCATATATTGAAAATACGGCTTCCATGAAGAATTGTTAGGATCCTTACCTGGTCTCCATTGTATTCATAGATGAGCCTATATGATTGAAAAATGAGCTCGCGTATACTTGGATCTTTCATTTCCGGTGCAACACGTCCCAGTTCGGGAAAGCTTGCCAAGGATTGGATCCGTTCGTATATCTTGGTGATAAACAAGTTTGCATAGTATTGCGAATCTCTGGCGATGAAATCAAAAATCGGGTGGATATCATCCAATGCCCGTTCGGTCCATTCTATTGCTGCCATTGGTCGATGATTTCCTTTGCCTTTTCGTTGGAAACGGTATTTCCCGATTCTGCATCCTTCAAGCCATTCAAGATTTTCTCTTTCACGCACAAGTGATACATGATATCTTCCAATGTCACGTCATCGGGTAAATCCTGCAGATATGAAATAATATCATCTTTCATTCTTTTTGGTTCCATTGTCATGATAACCACGCGTCATCAGAAAATTAACCTTATTATTGCTATTAGCATTGAATATTTAAATGCCGAAGCTCCCCCGATTCGAACCGAGTGTTAATAACCTTGCCGTGCAATCTTGTCATCCATGAGCAATGCAATTGAAAAACAGACGATTAATGTAGGTGTTATTGGTTGTGGTTGCGTCTCCGAAAACCACATCTTTTCCATTTCCTTGCTCGAAAACAATGCTAGAAAGATATGGTCTAACCTCGATAAGAAACTGAAAATTAAGCTTTATGCATTGGCGGATATAAATGACCCGCCACTTGATCGCATGTTATCCGCGTTTCCCGTTCCGAAAATATATCGCGGGCCAAACGCGGGTTATGACCTCATCGATGATCCTGACGTGCACGCCGTTTTCGTTCTCGTGCCGACTGTGCATCACCTGGATTATGTGTTGAACGCTGCCGGGAAAGGGAAACACGTTTTCTGCGAGAAGCCACTTGCATTCTACCCGAACGACGTGAAAAAAATGATCGAATCGCGAGATGCCAACAACGTCGTCATCCAGCCGGGGCTCGTGTTCCGCAGCGCGCCCCAGATATGTTACTTGAAAGATTTGATTGAGCGTAGCGAGGAGACCTGGGGCAAGCCACGAAACGTCGTCTTCCGCGATTCCCAGGAACGACCCTACAAGGGCGGGGCAGAGGTTCACGGTTCCACGTGGCGTGGCGACAAGGAAATGGCCCACGCCGGCATCTTATTCGAGCACACGATCCACGATATCGATGGCTTGATCTACGCGTTCGGCGAGGTCGACGAGGTCTTCGGAAAAGTTCAATATCAAGATAAAGAAGGTATCGAAACGTCGGCCACTGCATTGTTCACCTTCAAGAACGGGGTGCACGCCACGATCAATTCCATGTGGAACGATGTCAATTTTTCCGAGCGCCGCATGGAATTTTATTTCGAGAACGCGTGGCTGCACGCGACGGTGGACGAGATGGCAGGAAAGGATCGCCACCAGAAACTTGCCATCATCACGTACAAGCACCTCGACGAACCCGTGCAAGAACTGGACGACGTCGAGATGGACACGTTTTTCCGCGAAAAAATCAACATGCCCCATGTCAAGCCAGAAATCCCGGGACCATACTATTACGAGGACCTGCGCTTCATCGATGCCATCGTGCACGGCATGCCGTCGCCCGTCTTGCTCGAGCACGGCTGGTATGCGCAAAAGGTCATCGAAGCCGTGTACGCCAGCAACATGACGGGCAATACCATCAAGATCGATGAATTTTCACCGTGATAAACTATAAAAAGAGTTCAACAGAACATCAAAAATGTCGAGGTGTGTTCCAAGAATGCCAACGTGGGACGAGTTATTCAAGTCGGGTGCAACGTTTGAAGGCGTGGAAGCGGAGGTCGCCCGGCTCGCGACGCTAATCCAGGCCACGTTTAACATTGACCCTCGCGAGATCATGGTTTGGGACATTGGTTGCGGCACGGGTCGTCACGCCGCGTATTTTGCCAGGCTGGGATTCAAGACGTACGCGAGCGACAATTCACCGACCGCGCTTGCCAAGACAAAAGAATTGGTCGAGACGGAAGGAAATGAAGTGACCATCGCCGAAGCAGACATGGAAGAATCCCCTTTCGAGAATATCCAATTCCACGGCGTCGTCATTTGGAATGTCATGCAGCACGCCACGTCCGAGAAAATCCGGAACGTACTCACTAACATCGAGGCTCATCTCCTGCCCGATGGCTATATCGTGCTGAGCGTGAAATCCACGAACGCAGAAGAGGTTGGCCAAGGGGAGAAAATGGAGGAAGGAACCTATGTCATGGCAGATGGCCCCGAGGCAGGCGTTCCCCATCATTACTTTTCCAAGGAGGAATTAGAAACGATACTTGCACCGCTTAATATCATTCATTTCGTGGAAGTTCAGGAAGATATCTTCGCTGTTGCGACGTCGCGACCAATTGCCACGAAAAAACTGCCATACCATAATGCCCATTGGGTTGTCATCGGGCAAAAACCGGAAATTACATGATTCCACAGCGCGCCCAGTTATGCATCTTGTTTTATACCAAGTTTTGGTATCAGAACAATTCAAATGAGCGTCCCGCGAGCAACGAGCACGACCTTGCCCCCGACCTGGACTTCGATCGCATCACCATCATCCATTGCCTTCAAGTACAGGCGTGATGGACGGCCGATCTCCGTTCCTTGCTCGGCGCAAATGTCGATCGAGCTCGAGCCGAAATACTGGTGACGGGCGAGATACGCGGCGAGGCAACCGCAACCGCTGCCCGTGGCAGGATCTTCGACAATGCCATACTCCTCCGCGAACATTCGCACGTTCACGTGATTGCTCGGATCGTGGGTTTCTGGGCAAAAGAGCAGCAAGCCCTTGGCTTCTGTGTTTTTTGAAAAAATATTGTAATGATCCATGTTTGTTCTTGCTTTCTGCATGGCCGCCAGCGTCGTGACCGGGATGATCGTGAATGGTAGCCCCGTGGAAACTTCCTCTATGGGAAATCCTTGATCGATGTCATCCGCAGACAAGCTCACGATCCTCGCAATCTCGGCAGGATCATGGACCGTCCCGAACGACGGTTGAAGCTGGCGCATCCACAAGATCACCGGCGTTACATCCTCGTATGTGAAGGCCACGGGAATGCTTCCCGCCCCTTCTCTCAAGGTGATCGTGTCAACGGGTTGCGTCATGAACTCTTGTTGCACGATGAATGCAGTCCCCAACGTTGGATGACCAGCAAAAGGAACTTCGCCTGTTGGCGTGAAGATTCGCGTTCGATAGCTCCCATCTGATTCTGGTATTGGCGAAACAAACGTGGTTTCGGAAAAATGCATCTCGCAAGCTATGGATTGCATGATTTCCGATGGAATCTCGCCATCATTCTTGATCACGGCAAGCTGGTTACCCGCATATTTTTTTTCGGCAAACACGTCGAGTATCCAAAAATCAAACCTTGGCATCGATCATCACCATACAGATATAGCCACGTCCTTAAAGAGGTTGTAATTTAATCACCTCGAAGGATTTTTGACCTTGCGGATGATGACATGACCCTAACTGATGGAAAAAAAATTGTTTCCATTTTTTCCGAGTGATGAAGATCTTGAGTTCTGACGCGTTTTTTTCCAAGGTGCTTTGATAAGCATTGATTACGAAGAGTCCTCGGCTATTTGAGCATAAAACTCGTTGGTGGTCGAAACCAGATGCATCGTGAGCAACTTTTCTTTAGAGAGCAAGATAATTCGATTTCGAATTTGATCTACTTATGCACGAACACGAATAGCCCTTAATACACGCCGTCGTCTGTTCAAGTCAAAATTCAGCAATTATAGGTTACCCAATCATGCCCATTACTTTAACAACCACAGATATTGTCTTCGACTTGAACTTAATCGTGCTAGTCGGGTTCTTGTTCCTCGGTGCATTCACGATGCGTTCCTATCGCATCACGAGAAGTCGGCTCGTCTTGTTCATCGGCATCGCGTATTTCACGATTGCCATTTCAAACTTGCTCATATTGGTCGTCTTGCCGCAATATACCGTGATTAACATAAATCCCGATTACCTGGAAGCTATCATCGAGAGCGTTCAATTTTTAGCCGCATTTTTCTTCTTCTACGGCTTGAAATTGATCAAGCCAAAGAAAGCAGGTGAATCCACGTCTTGATGCTTCTACTCGATCTCCCGGCGACGACCGAGATCCTCATCGAATTCAGTTATGGCATCATTTACCTTGTCCTCATGGGATACATTCTCAGGAAATATCAAACCACGGGACAAAAATTGGCCTTGTACTTCGGCATCGCGTTCTTGTTCCTGGGAATTTCCGGGATTTATGGAAGCCTCTCCAGTCTAATGAACGCGCTTGGCTATGGCTGGCTACCATTTATCGGTGACAAGATTCTCGAATTTTATACGTCACTTGCCATTGCGAGCTTGTTCTTTTTCCTCGCGGGCTTGTTGCAATTGAAATAACGAGGTGACATGGTATAATAGATGAATTCTGGGTTATCAGCAATGGCGGAGCGAGCTTGTTCCATCGCTCGACCAATCCAAAGAAGGACGATGATGATGAATCAAACCTGTTCAGCGGCATGATCTCGGCTATCATGACCATGCACGAGAAATTGAGCGGCACGAACATCCAAAAATTCGAGGATAACGCGGGTAAATTCTTGTTCTTCTCCCGCAAAGGCCTTATCTTCATTGTTCGGGCGAAGTTGAATATATCCGATGATAAGATACGAAAACAAGTAAGCATTCTCCAGGATCAGTTCATCAAGAAATATAAAGACAAGCTCGACGAGTTCAAGGGAGATGTAGCCGAGTTCAAGATGTTCGAGACCGATCTCGATGCTATATTCGTCCAGATGTCCAGAGCGCAAAAATGGGGACGTGAACTCGATGCCTTGAAACTTTGAAATTAATTTCAATTCTACTTTAATCGTTCCTTGCGAGCTCCTCGCGAATCCCGGTCGAACTGTAACGCACGTCGTCATCTTTCAAGACCATCGGAATCATCACCAGGATCAAGGGCTTCAGTCCGTTCTGTCGTCGCATCTCGTTGATTTCCTGGGCGACGGAAAATGTTTCCTCGCTCGAAACATGCATATCAATGTCAGGATCCGTGATTGCTGGCCCGAATGGATCGTCGAGCTTGATTATGATCAAGTCCGCATCCCTTCCGATTTTTCGAGCAAAGGCCTTAAGGTTTTCCTCCCGTTCCTCGTAAGATTGCAAGAGTTCCTTGTATTGCTTGTGTTCGAGCAATGAATCACTTGCAAGGCCGATGACGACCTTGGTTCCAATGTCAAATGCAACCTGCAAGAGGCGCTCATGACCCGCGTGGAAGTGGTCGAAAGTGCCCCCGAGGCCAACTGTCCAGTTAGCCATGGTATCTCGTTACCTTTGTTCTGTTACGTGGATTTCGTTGGAATAGCAAAAAAGTTATTTGTTGCTGATATGAATAATATTTAAATGCAAAAAAGTTATTCGTTGCTGATAGTACCATGAGCGAGCCTCCCGACAAGATGCAGCTGCTGGTCGATGCAATATCAAAGCGGTTTCTCAAGGAAGATCAAGCGTTCAACAGCGTTCAAGAAATTCTAGAAGCCCCGATCAGCGCATTAAAGAAGGTTAATGACAAGGTTGCTAAATTGCTGGAAGAAGCAGCGTTTATCACGAAAATCGAGGATCTTGTTGAGATCGATCCTGCTAACCCGTTCGAGAGCATGATGCAGGGCAAGGGTGACGTGGAGGACCCCATCAAGTTTAGCATGCTCAAGGATAACATCATCAACCGGCTAACGGATATCATTTCCATCGAGCTCATGCGGGACATCATCGTCGCGGCGCGGCTCATCTCGCGAGCCGAGAAAAAGCAATCTTTTTACCTGAAAGAAAAGAAAGAGCAGAAAATCTTGTTCCTCGGTCTCGATAACGCGGGAAAAACCGCGATCATCAATGTCCTGGGTGGCCGCATCAATCCATCACACATTCGCAAGTTAAAACCGACGAAGAAAGTCCAGCGCGAGAAGATCGTGACCAAAGATTTTGAAATTCATGTCTGGGATTTAGGTGGCCAAAAAGAGTACCGGGAAAACTATTTACAAAAGGAAAACCTCGAAATGTTCTTCTTGCAGACAGATCTCATCGTGTACGTCATAGATATGCAGGATATGGGCCGGCTACCTGAGAGCCTGGGCTACTTGGAACAGATCCTCGACGCTTTCAAGTATCTCGGGGAAAACCCGTTTGTCATGATCTTCTTGCACAAGAGCGATCCCGACATCATCGAAGACCCCATGTTCTTGATGAACATCGAGTCGGTCAAGGATGGCTTGCTCGACCTCATGAAAAAATTCGAGTTCGATTACGATGCTTTCCCCACGTCCATCTTTTACATGTACAGCAGGGAAGCAAAGCTCACGAATGTCATCAAGGGCGTGCTCAACGAGCAAAAGGAAACGGAAGGCTCGAAAAAGGAATCCGCGAGGTCCATGAGCGAGATCCTTGACACGACCATGAACCTGACCGTGAATCTCTCGAATATCATGGAAGAGCAATTTACGAAAATGACCACGTGGATCGGGCAGATCGAGAGAAGGCTCTCGCGCATCGAATCAACCCTGCAAGCGACGTATCCCGAGCTTGGCGTTCAAAAGGAAATGGAGTTGGGTGTGGGAACTCCGGGAGCACCGGCGATGGCCCCACTTCCCCCCGGGATCAACCCGCCACCGCCCATGGCCGAGTCCCCCCAGAGCGTGATCTCGTCCCAGCAAGTGCAGCCGCACCATGAAAACATACGCTCGACCATGATGAGCGAGCTCAAGCAAATCTTTGCCAAGAAACGAATGGATAGCTCGACGTGATGCCTTTTTTACCATTCTTGCAAAAAACACCTAGGAATTAAAAAGAATCCTTACTCGGTCTCCACCGACGTGTTCGCGGCGTTTTCTGGCCGTGCTTGGTTTACTTTTATCTGGCCCTCGACCTTGGTAAGCGTGGCGAAGATCTGATCGATGTAAAGCTCCCCGTTACACTTGAAGCAAGGCCCGACCGTCTTGTACACGTAATCGCCTTCCTTGAATTCATGCAATTCTTTAATGGCGCATGCCGCTTCCGAGCACTTGTAAATGGAATAAACTTGCTTAACCTTCTTCTTTTTCGGGGGGCGCCAGTTGATGAGTGCCGAACCGATGCACAAGAGCATGAACCCTGCACCCGAGACAACTAGATTTCCCCAATTCGAGTTAACAATCAAAAGTCCAACCACGACGATGATCATGGTAGCTAACCCCCGAAGCACGCTTTTCAAGGAAATCTTTGACTTTTTCGGTTCATATTCAACGTCGTCGTCAAATTCATCTTCGTTGGTCGTTGTTGATTCTCACCAGGATTCGTCGCTAGGCGCATGAATGATTACCATGGGGCAATACAAAAACCTTCGTGCCATTTGAAATAGCCTCGTGCATCGATGCAAGGGAAAACAACGCGGTATTCATGTTCGACTTTCACGCGAATCGTCGAAGTTGTCATTGCATGGTTTTCACGCGCGAACGGACAAAATTTTTTCTAAGACGCACCACTATATAGATATAATGACTTTGCTCCTTGATAGCGAACGTGGTTTAAATTGCGGGACCGTGCTCGTGCCTCGTGCATCTTCGAGCGTCATGCAGTGAATCGTCCAAAACATCGAGGTTGAAGGGAAAACACATGCCGCATTTTCGATACATGATACCAAAGTCTGTTTTTGAACGATTAACAGCAATCTGCCAAGAAAAAGCACCAGCAATCGTCTGGGGCAATATTTATGCCCAGCGCAAGGAAAGTTTTGCCGTCGTTTCGAATTTTGAAGTCAACGAGACCATGTCGGCTAATGAAGGGCACGAGAGACCGCATTCATGGATGAAGTTGAAGAAGAACAAGATCAAGACCACGCGCAAGTTAAAGGAGGAGCACGACATTGTCTGGGAGTTCCACACTCACCCTTCTGGCTCATCAGAATTGCACGAGATCGATCTGAAAATCCTGAACTATTTTTCCGTGGGCGTGATGGTAATCGTGACTCCCACGGAGGTTGTTGGCCATTATTACGACAAGCGCTCGACCAAGAAACCTGTCATCGAGAAGATGATTTTTGAAATCATCGATGAATTGTGAGCTCACTCGTTTTTCCTAGGTTTCTTTCGACAAGATAACGGGACATTATTTCATCTTGTGATGGAGATTTTGCCCCGGCATGAATCGTGGCGAAAATTTTTGCTATTTACCCTATCAGGAAGCGCATGATTGGCTCGATGGAACGGGGGCTTTTTGAAGCAAATGATTGTTTAGTGCCCGAAAGTTTTCGAAGAACTTGGCTTTTAGCTCGATCATGTTTGTCAATTTTCCCATTCCATTAATTCGTTGTTCGTGTTGCTCATTATAGAGAACTTTATAATATTCCTTATTCATTTGGAGCGATTTTGCAATGTTCAAGAGTATTTTTTTGAATTTGTCGAATTCATCCATGCCACATTTGTCAAACACGATGGAAATCTGCAAAGATTCCTTTTTTCCACGAGCAACTGGTGAATCAATATCGAATTGATAATTCAACAACGAGTAGGCTTTTACCGAGTATAAAAAAGGCTCCGGATTCCGAAAATCCATCAATTTTTTCATAAAATACTTGAGTTTTTCGGGCAATTCATTCGTGGTTTCATGCAATACTTGCGGTCCAACTTTATTATGGAAATACAGGACATGATATGATAAGGGTTTAGAAAGCTCGAGAAGTGATGTTGCTTTCCTTGCCTTTCGATACGGGAATAAGAATTCATTGAGCTTGATTACTGCGCTCCTTGAATTTTGAAGCTGGTACATATTCGAATTTGCCTCGTCGTTAGCTAATATTGGTGAAAACAGATTCTTGAATGGACCCTCACCAAACATGGTCATTTAGCTATCCGTGCATGGTCCAATAGCTTCCAGCGTTGATCGACCATTCAGAATTTAGGCATCAAGAAGATGAAACTTGAAATTTTTGATGAAATGCGAAATATTTCTGTTTATATCTTTGCATAATTTTCGATAAGGAAATCCTTGAACGCGATGTACAAGTTTTTCAACGTCACGTAGCTTTCTTCCTTGCCTTGCATTTGCTGCAGCGATGGCGGCACGGGCGGGTCGATGCCGAGGATTTGCTGGATCAAGACGGGAAACTTGGCGGGATCGGCAGTTTCTATCGTGATGCAGGGTTGCGTTATCTCGTTCATGCCCCGGTACCGCTGCAATCCGCCCCAACCGACAGCACCGTGGGGTTCCAGCACGTAATCGAGCTTGTGATGCACGGTTTCGATGATGAATTTCGTTTCCTCGTCGCTGATGCTGACGCTGAAGATGTCCTTGCGGAGCTTCTCCAAGTCAGGCTGCTCGTGGAACGTTCCTTGCTCGTCCATGACCCCCCCGTACAAGTCTACGACGCGCGCGAGGTTTGAAGGATGACCTACATTCATGGCGTTGCTCAAGCAGTTGATGGATGGCTCGATCTTGGTGTAAACACCGGATTCGAGAAATCTCGGGAATTCATCGTTTTCATTGACGGCAGCGATGAACTTGCTAATGGGCAACCCCATTTGCTTGGCAATCAAGCCACCCATGAGGTTTCCAAAGTTGCCGGAGGGTACTGAGACGACGATAGGTTCCAACACGCCTTGGACAACTTGGTCCTCACAAGCCTTGAAATACGCCCAGAAATAGTAAATGCTTTGGGGCAACAAGCGCCCGATGTTTATCGAGTTGGCCGATGACAAGTTGAGGGTCGCGAGATCTTGATCAGCAAAGGCTTGCTTGACCAGGGCCTGGCAATCGTCGAATTTTCCATCGACTGCGATGGCTTGAACATTGTCACCAAGCGTGGTCATTTGCTTTCGCTGGAGCTCAGACACCTCATCCTTGGGAAACAGCACGCATACCTTGATATTCTTGATGCCGTGAAACGCTGACGCCACGGCGCCACCGGTGTCGCCCGATGTCGCTGTCAAGATCAACATGTCCTTCTTTCCCTTGGCAACGAGAAGGGCCATTAGCCGTGCCATGGCCCTCGCGGCAAAATCCTTGAACGATGCGGTTGGACCCTTGTCGAGATGGAGCACGTACGTGTTCTCGTCGTTGGAAAGTTTCACGACGGGGACGGGAAAGTCATACGCGTCCTTGCAAATTGCCTTCAATTTTGCAGCGGGAAATTGATCGCCGACGAGTTTCGACAAGATCGCATAGCCGAGCTCGGGATATTCCATCGAGGCCAAGCCAAGCAATTCCTCGTTGCTGAATTTTGGATATTCGCTTGACGTGTAGAGGCCCTTGTCAGGAGCGAGACCCGCAAGCAACGCGGTCTTGAAGTCGACGTCGGGACACGCGTGATTCGTTGAATGTAATGTCAATGGCATGAACCGTGCTCCGTGGCGCGAAAACGAAAGCGCTCATCCACGATGTAATAAAAACGCAGATCCAAAAATGCTTTGGGTAAAGGTGGATGGATAGAAAAATTATGATGCTAGAACTATGCATCCAAGTTCTGAAGCGCCGCCAAGGTCGCATCAAAATAATCGATCGCCGCGTCGATGGCCGCGGGCGTGCTCATGTCGACGCCCGCATCCCGAAGGATGTCGAGCGCGAATTTTGACGATCCAGCTTTCAAGAACCCCAGGTACTGCTCGAGTTCCAGGTCTACGCCATTCATGACCCGTGTAAAGAGCGCGATCGCGGCGGAAATGCCCGTGCTGTACTGGTACACGTAATAATTGTAATAGAAGTGCGGTATCCGTGCCCACTCGATCTCGATTTCCGGATCGACCACCACGTCCGGTCCAAAATAGAACTCGTTCAACTTGCGATATTCCCGCTTCAGTAGCGGGCTACTAAGGGGGCTATCATGCTCGACGAGCTGGTTCACGAGCAACTCGAACTCGGCAAACATCGTTTGTCTGAAAAGCGTGGTGCGGATTTCCTCGATCTGCGCGTTCAATAAATACGCCTTCACGCTGGCATCTTCTGTTTGATTCATCAAGTGCTGGTTCAGCAGTGCCTCGTGGAACGTGGACGCGACTTCTGCCAGGAAAATCTCGTAATCCCCGTAGATCGGCGGCTGGGCGGCATGCGTGTAATAGGTGTGCATGGAATGCCCTGCTTCGTGGGCAAGCGTGCGTGCCGCGTCCAGCGTGTCGTTATAATTCATCAATATGTAGGGACGCGTGTCGTACGAGCCCGTGGAATGGGCTCCGCTGCGCTTGTTCTCGTTCTCGTAAATGTCCACCCAGCGTTCTGGACCAAGACCATTAGCTAGCACGCTGCGGTAGTCCTCGCCCAACGGCGCTACTGCCTCCAGCAAGTATTCCTTGGCTCGATCGTATGGCACGACCATTTCTGGCATTTGCATGAAAGGTACGTAGACATCATACAAGTGCAGCTCCTCCAATGCCATTTTTGACTTCCGATATGCCATGTACGCGTGGAGGGAACCGATGCGCTGGTGCACCGTGTCGATCAAGTTCATGTACACGGAAGGGTCGATGTTCTTATCAAATAGCCTCGCCTCGAGCGTGGACGAATAGTTGCGGGCCCGTGCAGCGAAGACATGGGTGCGGATCTCGTTATAAATCAGTGCTGCCAGAGTGTTGGCAAATTCATCGTACTTGCCGTGGTATTGATGAAAGGCTTGCTGGCGGACAGAGCGGTCTGGATCCCGGATGAATACCGCGTATTTGGCATGAGTGATCTCGACCGGATTGCCGTCTTTGAGGATGTTGCCAAATCGAAGATCCGCGTCGTTCAATGCCTGGAAAGTCATGCCTGGTCCGATTGTTATCTGGGCCGACATGGAGAGCAACTTCTCCTCCGGCTCGGACAGCACGTGAGGTTTCAGCCGCAAGATTTGCTGGAGATAAAACCGATATGGGGCCAATTCCGCCCCGGCCACGTAGCTCTCAACCAGGGCAGCCTCGATTGCAAGGATTTCAGGGATGATCCATGAAGCGAGGGAATGATACTCGATCTGGAGATTATCACCTTGATCCCGATAATTCTGGTACCTCTCCACGCGGGTGTCTTCATCGTGGCGCATGGTCGCGTACGTCTGGAGCTTGCCAAGGTGCCGATCAATCGTCACGGTTTTTTCAATCAATGCCTTGAGTATCTCGGGAGAATCAGCAAGGTGCCCTTTATATTGCATGATTTCGGGGATTTCATCCTTTATACTGGCATAATCTTGCTCCCAAAGATCGTCAGATTCATAAATGGCTTCCACGTCCCATTTATCTTCCGGGCGTATTTCGTCACGAGTCGTTCCCATGAATTCTCCCAAGCTGACCGTGGAATTAAACATGCCGCCACGTTAGGTGACGAGAAATCGATCGAGCCCTGAAACCTTTTTTTCCGGCAAGAGCGCGGAGATCTTGCCCTCGATGGCCTTCGTGATGCCACGGATCGAGGATAAGTCGCCACGGGCGTGCACGGCGGCGATGGATTCTTTGAGGTTCTGGATATTCTGGCCAGCCCAGAATAAAGGTTTCCACGCCTTGCCCGTGATTTGCAGATCGTAACTCTCGTTCAATAATTGCTCGGCGATTATGTAATTGAACTTGCGATAATCTTTTGGAATGTACCGTTTCATGCGATGCTGCAAGCCATGTTTCTTGCAAGCCGCGAGCAATTTTTTATTCATCTTGAGCGTGTATTGTTTTTTAAACGCGGCGTCGTTAACATATTGCATCACGATCAAGTCATGCTCGCGCGGGAAGGTGATCCTCATTTTTTCGAGGAAATATCCCTGCTGCCCTTCCCGAAGCGACATCCCGGGAGCGAACAAGACAAAATCCCCGCCAGCATCCTTCACCCCGCCAAGCACGTGGTCAATGCTCTCGTCCGAGTCCTCGATGAAGGGCACGATGGGCATGTAAGCGATGCCTGCCTGGATCTCGGGGTGTTCATCCTTGAACTCCTTCATCGCCAGCAATCGTTGGCTCGGCGGGCTCGCACCCGGCTCGAGCACGCGAGCAATATCGGGATCCACGGTCGTGATCGTGAAGGCGATGCTTGCCCACGTTTTTTGGTTGATGGCAGCGATGATATCCATGTCCCGGAGGATCAAGTCAGATTTCGTGAGCAAGAATAACGGGAACCCGTTCTTGAGCAAGACTTCAAGGATGTTTCGAGTGACGTGAAATTCCTTCTCGGCAGGTTGGTAGGAATCACAGACGCCGCCCATGGTGACCACGTCCGGCAGCGTCACCCGACTACGCCGGAGACGCGCATCGAGCATGGCCGCTGCGTCTTCTTTCACGAAGATCGTTTGCTCGAAATCGGCTTGCATCTTGTATTTCTGGCTGCGACCATCGCAATACACGCAATCATGTTCGCAACCATTGTAAGGATTGATCGTGTACCGGCACCAGAACCAGCTATCGATCAACTTGAGCTTATTGATGATGCCCTTGTATTGCTTGACCTCGTACTTGGTCACGGCATCACTTCGGAAATGATGGTTTTAAAGAAGGATGGCATAATAGCTGCCTTGTTTCTTGACGAGAATGCCTTTTTCGACGAGTGCCTGCAGGATCTTGAAGAGCTTTTTCTCCTTGTTCAATGACATGGCGGCGAGGTCGTTCTTGATCTTGATGAAATGGACCTCGTTCACTTTTTGGTCGTATTTCAGCTTGTGAAGGTAGTCCTTGACTTCCGAGGCCGAGATATGATCATCTTCCTGTTGCAACGGCTTGGGCTTGCTCTGTTTTGGGTGTGGCACTGATTTTTTTGCCGATACCGGCTCTTTTTTCCCGCTTTCGGCCGTTGTCGCTTTTTTCTTCGAAAACGAGCCCGATAATGTTGTCGTCTTTGCTACTTTCGGGATTTCCACGAGATCTGGTTGCAGCACGGCTTGTGGCTCCTCGGAGATTGCTGGCACCCTCGGCGCTCTCACGACATCCTTTTCCAGCTCGGCCACCTTGGCTGCAAGCGCATCGTTGATCTTTTTGCGCTTGTCAAGCAACCGTTGCTTCTCGCCAGGGGCATATTTCACGGGAATCTTGAATTTCCACTTAAATTTCGTTCCATCATCCGCCAAAAACTTGCTCATCGTTTTTTGAACGTCGATGAGCTCCACGATGGGCGCCCACGTTTCAAGCCACCGCGGAATCCATGCTTCCTTTCCGTCTTGCTTGAATTGGTTTAGCTTTTTCTTCAAGCGATCCACGAGGATGCGCTCGATGGCTTGGAACAAGGGAATGGCCTTGTACTCAGCCATGGTGCCACCGAGCGTGTCGAGAAACCAATCCCCCTCCTTCTCGGGCAAGAGCGAATCCATGTACTCGAGCGCCGTTTCCGCCATTGCAGCCATCCGCTCGAGTAATTCATTACCTTGTATCGATTGGGGCGTGTACTTAACAATCTCGCCCGAGGCAAGGATAAATGCTCGTTTATAATCACCAGTGTTAAGTGCTTTCTCGATCTCGGCGATCTTGTCTTGGATTTTCTTGATGACAGCTTCTCGTTTTTTGAGAGTCGCAGCATCAACCTGCGAGGGGACTGGCGCCGCGCTTGGCTTGGTTTCGATCTTGACATTATCCCGGAACGCATCGGCCTTTGGAATTTTCACGGCGCAACCCTCGAGATCGCATAAATTGTCTAAAGTCCTATGTTCTTCTAACCGCAATTCGTGATATTAAACTTGAATGGATGATGATCATGGCATCAGATGATAGCCCGGGCTGGGCTGATTTTCCTTGTCCTTGATAGCATCGCGGACTATGTTCTTGAAATTATTGTTTAATACAATGCGACACGTGAAGTCTAGCTTTGTATCAATGTCATCTATTGCTGAGATAATCGCGTCTATTGCATCTTGGATGTGAATTGTAGCTACTGTTGCCTTGGAAAAGTTCTAAAATTGAAGCTATTGTTGCTATTATCCAAGCAACTCCACGGCAGCTTTCACATATAGATCTAACCCGTGGTTAACGAGAACTAAATGCACAGTTTTCAAAAATTGAACCGTTTCCAAAATAAATCCTTCCCTAAAATCCTGCCATAAATTCGTGTTATCCATGGCCCCTACGCCGCCTATCTCCATGGCATAGAGCGGAAAAGCCTCACAATTATCCTGCTTATAATAACTCCCTGAGTCATCATATACGTGCAAGAATTCCCGATAGCCCCATCTTGGTTCTACAGAGAAAGTTGCATCCTTGAAAGAAGAAAATTGTATCTGTTTCATATTTTCCTCGTCAAGTTCATTTCTTATTTCCAAGATTTTCCGCTCAGCATCCCTCCTCGAAATACAGCTGGTTTCATTCCATCCGATATAGACCACAATATATCCACCTTTTCCCATAATCAACATAACATTTTATCGTGATAAAAATTTTGAGGTATTCTGTTATTTCGATATTATTAGTGTACACGCTTTTTGAACGTGAGTCCGAACGATTACCACGTCGAAGTCTTGCTGAATTTCTTAGCCTGCACCAGGGCGTTAAGGGTACTGTCGTTTCGCATGATGTCATTCGACCGCCCCGGCATCGTGCCGGATTTCCACGAGCACCGCTTGCTCGAGATCGACCAAGGCAAGCTCGAGTTTCAACGCGATGCATTCCTGCTGGAGCTCGGCGTGGCGGTTGATCTTGGCTTGCAATTGCTCCGAATACTCGTCGAGGGTAGCATCTAGCTCGTTCCAATACTCTTGATGCGGGTTCATAGGGTAACACCACCAACCACACTTTCGTGCACGCTTATAAAGCGATACGGATCGACGAATTTGTGAAGAACGGGCTGGCACGGACCGCGGCAATATTCCGTGCGTAGCGCATCTCCAGCACGAAAAGACTCGTTGCTTGCTACTTGGGTGGCCGATCACGCACGGCTCGGCTCATTCAGTCGATTGGTGAAACGAAAGGCGAAGGTGATCGGGAACACGCGACCATACCAATATCCAATAACTTCGCTTCGGGCCAGGGTCATTACCATGCCACAACTCCTTTTTCAAAGTAAACGTGAATCCTTCACAAAGTGAACGCTGGGATTGCTCGCCTTAGCCCCTAGATCGCGTACCTGGCAAGCCCCGTTATTAACAATAATGTCCTTGATCTCGGCATTGGTCCTGAGCTCGATCACGCGGCAAGCAATTTTCACTTGCTGGACACCTTACAAAAAAGTGAAAATTCAATTTGTCATTCGGCGGCATCGGGGGATCGATTTGTCACTCGTTCTAAAGTTGCAGGTGGCATGCGAACGACGGGGTGAAAACCATGACAAGACTTCCGAAGGCGGCATTCCCGTGCATTACAAGATCTCGCCCGGCACGGCTCGATCGTCCCGTGGCCTTGCTGCCGGTCGTTCATCAATCTTCTAGAAATCCTGTCGGCTATCCCGGCTTAAATCACGGATGAGGCAAGACCTTTCGTGTACACACTTCACCGCGCGATTGCTTCAATGCCCTACACGGAAGATTTATGACGTTAAGTCGCCGACAAAAATCGTGGTTTAAATCGTGCTGGTGACCATTGTCAACCTTTATCCGCATCGAGCCACGCATCAATTTTCTCCGACGGCGCGAGCACTCGCGGCGCTGGCCTTGCCCGCTTCTTGCGGCGAATCACACAAGTTATTAAATAGATTGTCATTTTACCAACCAGGCATCAATGTCTTCCGCTTGTGGTGGCTTGCGCTTCGCGGTTGCTCGTTTTCGTTTTCTCACCGCGATGGCGACAGCGGGAACGGCGATGCCAGCACAGACGATCCCGATAATAAGGTAGATCATCGGGCTCGAATTGGGGGTGGGCGGTGTTGCCGATGGAATTGCACTTGCTTCGTTCGACAACGCTCCCTCACCCGCTAGATTCACGGCACAGATTCGATAATAATAGGTTACTCCCGCGGGTATGTTATTGTCTCTTGCCGTGGTACTATTTCCGGTGGTCTCCAACCAAAATTTCGCGGCAAGCTCATTACCCGGGGTCGTGCTGCGATAAATTTTATAATAGAGGATCGGTGATCCACCATTACTTTCAGGCATAGTCCAAGACAAGATAACTTCATGATCACCGGGTGCTGCGGTGAGGGTGATGGGCTCTGTTGGGACCGATGCAACTGGATTGCCGTTGATCTCGGTGGAATTGGCGCCGGTGCCGATGGCATTGACCGCCGCGATCACGAAATAATACTTTTGAAAGTTGATCAAGCCCGTGATGGAACAATACGTCACGTTGCCGAGGGTCTCGAAAAATGTCTCTTTTCCTGACGACGTTCCCTTGAAGATCGTGTAGCTCGTGATGGGAGAACCGCCATTGATGGACGGCGGTATCCATCCAATGTGGACGAGGCCATTACCAGGAGTCGCGGTTAGGTTAAGTGGTGCTGAAGGAATATTAGCCGTGATTGCGCTGATATCCGTCGAGTTCGGGCCATAGCCATTGGCATTCCGAGCTTGCACCTTGTAAAAGCACGTGATGTTGTCCAAGAGCCCGGTATCGTTAAACGATAGCACGGGGCCAACATCGACAAGCCATGTCTCGGCACCCATGGCATTGCCGCGATAGATGCGGTACCCGAGGATCGCCAAACCACCAGTACCCGACGGTGCCGTCCATGTCATTGCGATTGATTTAATTCCGCCCGTCGCCGCGAGCGATTGCGGTGCTGTCGGGAACGTTGACGGGGTCGCGCTGGCTTCTGACGAGTTGATCCCCAGTCCGGCACTGTTGATCGCTGCCACCTTGAAATAATAAGGTTGGCCATTGGTGAGGCTTGCCATGACGTGCCATGTCACGTTACCGATGCTCGCCGCGGCAATCTCGTCTCCTATCGTCGTGCCCATATAGATCTGGTATCCTAAAATTGCCAATCCGCCATTCGTGAGTGGTGGAAGCCAGGAAAGGTTAACTTGCGCATTACTAGGATCGGCAGTGAGCGCATATGGTTCATCTGGTGCTCCTAGCGGCATCGCACTCGTCTCCTTTGACAGGGGCCCTTCTCCTGCATTGGAGACCGCGCTGACCTTGTAATAATATCGAACCCCGTTCGTGAGGCCCATGTCCGTCCAGTTAGTCACGTTGCCTAGCGAGGCGATAAGCACTTCACTTCCTGTCGACGTGCCACGAAACACCTCATAATTCATGTCCGTCGTGCCCCAGCTTTGCGCGGGCGGTGTCCATGATAGCGTTACTTGGTGATTGACCGGAGTTGGCGTCAGAATAATCGGAGCAGGTGGAAGCAAGATCATGGGTAAGCAATATATAAGGCCACCACAACTGACGTAGATTCGACCATTTGCAATCGCGGCAGCGGAAAATGTCGATGATCCCAGAGGATCGTGCCATGACCACAAGGTCGATCCGTTGAAGAGATTCAAGCAATAGAAACGAGAATCAAGGCAATCCATATAAATGAAACCATCTGCAATAGCGGGTGCTGTTTCAAGTTGGTTTGGCATCTGTTTCACCCAGAGCACATTGCCCTTGGTGGCATTGAGACAATAAAATTTAGTATCACAACTTCCAATGTACACGCGGTCGCCGAATATAGCCGGACTCGAATAACTGACATCATTATTGGTGCGATAAGACCATTTGCAAGTCCCGTTCTTTACGTAGAGGCAATACAACCAGTCATCCTGGCTTGAAACGTAAACAAGGGCATTTACAACCGCGGGCATTGATTGCAGCCAACCACCCGTTGTGTATGACCAATAAAACGCCCCGTTCGTGGCATTCAAGCAATACAACTTCCGGTCTATGCTTCCAATGAATATCCATCCATCGGCGATTGCGGGAGAACAGCGCAAAAAACTACCGGCGGTATACGACCATATTTTCGATCCGTTTGTCGCGTTCAAGCAATAAATCTTGGAATCATCGCTCCCAAAATACACGCGACCATTCACAACGGCGGGTGACGTCTGCACCCAATTTGCTGTGGCATATGTCCATTTTAGGTAGCCGTCAGTCGCGTTCATGCATTCGACGTTATACCCAATAGCAGTATAGAGTAGACCACTTGTATAGGCGGATGCTCTGTTGTTCGTGTTTCCCGTGTTATTATACCAGATCATAGCGCCAGTTGTTGCATTCAAGCAATATAGAGAATGATCATACGATCCCCCCGTGTAAACCCGGCCATCTGCTACGATTGGATAATCTGGGATCGATATTACCGAGGAATTCCAGATTGGCTTAGTACCATTTTGTGGAGTGGTCGTCGTTTCACCAGTCCGGTTGAGCGAATGATGATACATGGGCCACTCATCACAAGTTGGATCACTACTTCCCGGTGCCGTGGCGGGTATCGGATGTCCGGTAAAGCCGGACACGTTTCTAAAATGATTGGTACTGGATATTCGTTCTAGGGGAAAATTGAGAAAAAGGATGAAGATGAGACTCGTGATGGCAATGATGGCAAATGTGATTGATTTTGTTACGCGTTGGCGTGTCGTTATAATGTTTTTCATACTCGTAGCCCCCTATTCTTCGAAAAAAGCTCCTAAAGATACGTGTCAGGCTTGTATCAAGCCTTCGATCGTGCATCACGAGACTTACTATGAATCTCATTGCTTGTTACTCGGGGAAGGTTCTTTTAAACATTACGCCAGGTTCGTCCCAAAGGCCCATTGCTACGGGTATGAATTTACGCATAAACGGATGTATTTACGACCATGCGAACTCGTGGCTTGACGAGGACGGTCCATGACTTGTCACTAAGGCTTGACACCGCCATCAATGCTATGCTATTTAAACTCGCCTCGAAGTAGTACATGATCTCATCCATCTCGTTCGGTCCACTGCCCACTTACGCTTCGTTATGAAATCATCACCTGATTGCTCGCAACTCAGCTATTCAAAGTTTTTTACTGTCTCGTTTTTTTACTACGCCACTTGGCTCTTGCGAGTCCATGGTCTCGGACAGGTCAAGCGCGGGCCAAACGCGGTTTCCGGAAGTAGCGGGTCGCTGCGTGACCGTTGTTTGTTTTGGAACGGGCGTTCCACGGGCATTCGCTTTTTCGATGGCCACATCGAGCGCGTTCTTGAACCCGGCGCGTGGTGATGACGGCGCGATGATGGGTTTGGCCGAGTACTTTGCATCCCCCGCCATGGTCACACGAGTGCCCGATACGATGGCGTCCAGGTTGTCGATGACGAGCGGGAAAAATTTCTCGCGGGTGCTTGCTGCCGCCCCGTGCTTGGCAAGTAACATCCCCAGCGCCTTGAACCGGCCTATGTCCGTGGCATCTGACAGGTCGAACTCGAACGTGACGTCCATACCCGCGTCCTTGAGCCCGACGGCGATGGTCGCTTTCATGGGTGACGCGTTGGCTCGTGAAAATAAGGACGTGATTGTTAACATGGTATGGCCATCAAGCATGGACGCAAGTGCGACAAAGATAATGCCTTGATGACCGGTCCATGTTCCATGGTCTCGTCCTTGGAGTAAGGATGGTAACTCGTGAATTATTATCGACATTGAATCGAAACACCGATGCAACCAACATAATTCGGACGAATGCTTTTAAACCCTGACAGATTCAAGCGAATGGTTGTAACAAATTCGTTGCAAAAAGCCAAGGCTTTTAGGTCTCTCGCGTAAAGCATGGCGAAGCGGGATAGGCTGACGATGTCTAGAGATTCAGCGCGCCATCACCCTTCATTACACGGCACGCGCATGGGTATATTGCCTATAGAATTGTCCAACACATACTGCGTTACGCCATACAGCATGGATAAGTTATTCTCGTCCATGGAAATCCCTAGCAACTTGCATGCATTATGTATTGCTCGATCAATGGACACGATTCAACGGATTCCGAAATGACCTGCTAGCAAAACCATCATGCGATACGACACCGACTTGTATTACAAGTTAAACCCAGACCGCGACCACGTGCTTGACACTGAAGGCTTGCTCAAGCATGGCCTTTCGAGCTTGCTTCAAGACGCATTGCTTGGGACTCAACAACCCGGCAAGCTCGATCAAGATATCATACCGGTCGTGTCAATGCAAAAGGATTCTAGTGGGATCGAGCGTCCTTATATTACTTTTACGATTGCTATTGATCGTGCAGATGGTGGAGGAGTTACTGACGGCATTCTCGATTATCAATGTCAAATGCGGCTTATTGATTCTACCGTATCACATAACAATGCAATTAGCGTTGTTTATAATGGTTACTCGATCTGCGAATCGCCCGGGTATTTACCCGATACCTTTGCAGAGTATTTCACGAAGATATCTGAATTGCATTCCCAAATTGCTGCGGATGGTGGCAAATTTGTTGCTGGTACAAGTGGCGATCCCCATAACGGGTTTGAGATCATTCTTGTTCCAACTGAAGGTAAGCAACCCGTGACTATGACTTGCGATTTCATGCCTTCAACTAGGTGGACCGTTTTTCATGTAACATCTATTTCTGATCCAACTCGTCCTGGTGAGTCAAGTATTGGAGGAGATGGTTATTTCGTTTTTAATCAAGTTATTGATATTAAGACGTTTTTAGTGAACCGTCAAGCGCTTTTAACTGATGCCTCTCTATTCTGTGAATCGGATCAGGTAGTTCTCTCATATTTAGGAATTGCAAAGCAGGCAGGGAATTTGTTAGAGTTTCATATACCTTATGAATTGCATGTCAGTCAATATGATATTGGGGGCAGTGTTCAAACTGGGGTACCTGTAACTCTGAATCTGGATGGACATATGACTGTATATGACGGGAAAATTTATTTATACTCAAGTGATGGCGAAACGTGTTCCGCGATTGATCGTCTTTCTATAGTTGCTACTTTAGTGAAGGATTTGAAAGACCCCGAAAAAACTATACTGGTAAGTCGTGAAGGGTTACCTCTTGTTTACATCAATCTCGGGTCCGGAAATGAACCACAGATTGCGTTTACTGCATTGCTTAACACACAAATGAGTAGTTATCCAGTCGCAGGCGATTTTACTTTAGGTCTAATTTCGGGATCAACTTTATTGTGGGACTTTGTATTTCCAGAACAGTCGATGTTCACTCAGACTTTCAGAAATAGCATTGATCTGGGCATATATCCGAATGTAAGAGCTGGCCTGGCGTTAGCATTGCAAGAATTGGCAATTCCGGGCATTACCATAGAAGGATCGAAGAGAATGTCTATTGGTGACAGTGTCTTTTATCTCCGGATTTTGGTCGATAATGGTGGCTTTGAGAACGGGAAATGGGTAGACAATATGGAGGTTTTGTTATTAATTAACTTCAATCCTGAAAGCAATACTCCCGGTATTGATACTGTCAACTATAGATTAGGTTATGCAAGAGGGCGATATGTAACTACGTACACAATTACGGACCCGGCCATTAGTGTTAATTTCCAAGATACAGATGGAAATTCATATGCCCTTTATTTCTCTCAATGGTTGACAGTGAATCATATAGATTTGGCTAAATTGACAGACTTAGAGCAATATAATTATTTCACTTCATTTTTGCTCGGTCAGGTAACGCCCGAATGGGATCCAGAAATGTTGTCCCAAATCCAATAATTTGCCATATTGACTTTCTTTTTAAGTATTTTTTATTGTAAACGAGAAAATTACTTCTTGTGGATAGACATCCTTAATGTATTATGTGTTTTTCTAAAAACCACACGTTCGCCTCTGAGGATATTCAAGAATGAACGTCTTTCCACGAGGACAAGCCAAGTTTCTTTGAAGATATACCGCTCATGAGAAAGGAATCAATTTGGCGGATATAAATGAAGCCGTCGGTTACGTCAATTTTGTCACCATTAAAAGATGATGTTTTATTTTGTCTATAACAATCTCCGTGCCGGCTTGCGTATAATTGACAAATTAAATATCCATTAGCAATAATAAACTAGTAGGTAATTGTACCTTAGTCCACATGAATTTATGGATGCAGAAAAGGAATGATTGACGATGCCTTCCGCAGATATTTTAATTGGGACCGATATCGGAACTTTATCAACAAAAACTATTGCTTGCACGGTTGATGGTCGTATACTTGCTGAGGATAGTATGAGTTATGACATCGTTACACCGCAACCCGGTTGGGCTGATTTTCCTATGGACAAGCCGGTCAAGGCCGTTTGCAACACGATCAAGAATGTCCTAGCTAAGGGCAAGATTAATCCGAATGACGTGAGAGGTTTGTGTATCTCTGGACTGTATGGTGGATCTGGCGTGCCGGTCGACGATGAGATTGATGAAATCCGTCCGTGCATTCCGTGGCTTGACAATCGAGCCATTCAGGAATGTGAATGGGTAAAAGAAAAACCTGGTTTAGAGGAGAAGATCGTAAGTACAACAGGAAATTGCGTTCATCCGTACTGGGGATTTCTCAAAATGCTTTATATTAAAAAGAATGAGCCCAAGAAGTGGTTGAAGATAAAATATTTGCTTACTCCTAATGCCTTCGCCATCCAGCGCCTCACGGGCAACATCAGCCTCGATTATTCCAGCGCGGGCAATTACGGCGGTATCTGGGACATCAACAAGAATGCATACGCCCAGGATTTGATGAAGGAGCTCGGGATTCCATTAAATTACTTCCCGCCCACCGTGGTGAAGTCAGCAGATATCGTGGGCGAGATCGATGCAAAGGGCACGCAGCTCTCCGGGTTACGAAAAGGAACGCCGGTCAGTGCTGGTGGCATTGACGCGCCCGTGGAAGCGTTGAGCGTTGGTACCTTCGAGATCGGCGAGCACACGGCGACCATCGGCACGAGCATGTGCCATAATATCGTACAAGACCGGTCGGACATGAAACTTTCCCCGCTGCTCATCAATTACCCGTACGTCGCCGATGACGAGAACAAGATTTACACGTTTGGTGGCGCGGCGACGGCAGCAGGCATCTTGAACTGGTACAAGGACACCTGGGCGCAAGACAAGGAATTCAAGGAGCTCGATGACCTCGCGGAAACCGTGGCGATCGGATCGAATGGCCTAGTCGTCCTTCCCTACTGGAACGGCGAGCGAACGCCGATCTGGGATCCTTACGCCAGGGGCACGATCATTGGCCTGTCATTGTTCCATACCACCGCCCACGTGTACCGGGCATTCATGGAAGGTGTCGCGTACTCTCTCAAGGATAACCTCGAGACGGCCAAGCAAATCGGCGCCGTGCTCAACGACACTATGACCCTCATCGGTGGCGGGGCGAAAAGCCCGCTCTGGCGGCAAATATTTGCCGACGTGACTGGATACAAGATGCGGCATGTTTCCATGAGTTACGGTGCCCCGCTGGGTGACGTGCTCCTCGCCGGCGTCGGTAACAAGCTCTTCGATTACGGCGAGATCAAGAACTGGGTCCAGACGGATGAGGTCACGGAACCCATTCCCGAAAACAGCGAAAAATACCAGGAATATTTCAAGCTCTACCGGAATCTCTATCAATTATGCAAGGATTCCTACAAGCAGATTTACAGCCTCCAGTAACGCGCTCGTTGCTTTTATCATTCTTCTTTTTTGTTTTAACAAGGTTTATCTCGATCCACGGCCGTTAATCGTGCATGGCAAGACCTGATGACGAGTGGCAGCACGTTCAAGCAAGTGAGATTACAGGGGTAGAATGGAAAAATGGCTCGCTCACCAAAGGTGTCTTGAAAATCGATGATGAAGTTTGGGTCGAGTTCGATTTCAAGGGCTATCCAAAGCTCCAGATCTTCCCGAAAGAAGCAAGGAAGCGTTTTCCCCCGATCACCGATTTACTCCCCGCGCTTGTCTTGTGGGACGACGATGACCATCCGACCTGGGCGGAAATGCTCCAGGATCTCAAGAAAAAGCTCGAGGACACCCGGAAACGGACTAGATCGGCATCAGGACGACCGTTCATCGAGCAGAAATTCCTCGAAGGGTTACTGGAAGCCGCACGTGGAGGTCATCCAAATGAATCAATATTCTTGCTCAAGGAAGATGTTAGTGGCATGCTCACGCAAGTCTGGCTACCACCAGGCGCACAAGGCGGTCCAACCATGGCGATCTTCAGTCCTAATCGCTTGCCTTACGATAAAACGATCGCAGCATCATTTCACTCGCATCCGAGCGGAAATGGCAGCCCGAGCGGCGCTGACTTGCGCATGTTTATCAATTACAAGGTGAATATCATAGCCTATTTTCCCTATGGTGACCATGATTTCAAGGCATACGATAACAAGGGAAGGCGCGTGAACCTTGCAGTTCAAGAATAAAAACCAAATCCGGGAACGAATAATCATATTTCCCGAAATATTCTCGAATTTATGCCAATAAGATATCTGGGCATTCCCAGAAAAGAGAACTCGTGAAGCATGGAAACTTGTTGATATATAACGATTTTAATTTTGGAAAGAGGCGTAAACTTTAAATCACAAAAATATTGATCAAAGGGTACCAATTAAAAAATGGTCGAGAGTATGAAAAAAAGTATTCCCATTATTGTAGGCTTGCTCGCCTTTGGAATGGTTTTTGCATCTTTCACGAGGGCGAGTGCTTTATCACCACCATCATGGGTGCCGACGACCGTGTCCGGATGGACGCTGGGTTATCAAGGACCGCTCAACAACACGGGTCTTGAAATAAACAGCAGCGCTATCAAGGTCGTGTCCAACTGGACCCAGGTATGGTACCAAGGCGCGAGTTCTTCGGTCGATGGAATCGTGGGTGTTGTCGCGATGCAGTATGACCAGGACTATTTCAGCAAGCAATTATCCCCTACCGTTAAGACCGCGCTGCAATTATTGAACAGCACTTTTACCGGGACCACGGTATGGGATGCCCTCGCGTACTTCATGTCTTATATTGGGCCAGTTACCGATGAGAAGGCAAATATTGCTGGCGCGTCTGGTGCAATCTCGGTTAATCTTACTTGGGGCTTAGGTGCAAGTTTCTACTTGCTTTATGCATATGCCGGTCCCAAGGCGATGTGCATCTTCGGCATGTTCGTCAATTCCACCTTCATTGACGATGTAAACGCTAATCTCACGGACTCCATCTACACCTATATCAGGCCGTACTTCAGCTTGATATCAACTGCTTTCGGGTCTTTCTTGACTATATTTGCAGAGCTCGGCATTTCGTCGATGCAGCCAGCCGCTGAGATTGCTCCCGCCACATCAGCTGGAACACCCACATCCACTTCGGTCGTGAAAACTTTCGCGAGCAGTTACGTGCAGCAGGTGGCAGCCTCCAACGGCGGCGCCACGCCTGGCTATGCGGTTGGAATCGTGGGCGCCATGACCGCCATCGCTGTTTTCTTAATCGTTCGAAAGAAGAAGATGGCAGTCGTATAACCAATGTTTTTTTGGTTTAATTTCTTTTTTTTCCCATTTCCTTTTCGGAATGTTTTGCATTGAATTTTTCAGTTATTGGAAAAAAAGGTTAACCACGATCATGTTTCGGCAAATCGAAACCTCTTCTACAGTTATAGGAGACCTTAGGTACACGACGGACCATGACAGCAATGGTGTTCTGACCGATTGGATATACGCTTACACCAATGGAACGGTAATTGAAGCCATTTACTCGGGTGCAGGCTCCGGATGCACTGGCTTGGGCGGTACTGGTTTTGGCACTCCTGGTTACGAGTTCTTGATCGTGGGCGCCGTCACGTTGCTCGGTGTCGCGATCCTCGCCATTCGCATTAAACACAAGAACTAAAATTGCGAGATTCACACATTTTTTATTTTTTTAGTAATTACACTAATATATTGAAATGCAATTGTTGAAAACAGGCAAGGAATCGAGGCTCCTAGGCTTTTCAAGATTGGATCAAGCATCATGCTAGACTATTAGTTGTTCACGATTGAGGAGGACTCACGGCAAGCCATCGAGCGGAACTTTTTCCAGCACGTGCGGGAAATTATTCTGCTTTGCGATTATCTTGTGCATTGTGCGTATCGGCAGGAGCTTGGCAAGGAGATATCCCATTCTTGCAAATTTCCCGACGAATACCAGAAATGGTGGATTTTTTTTCTTGATGATCGCGGCGATTTTTTTAGCTACAGCAATCGGATCGCCGGAAGATTTTCCGAAATTATCGATGTTCTCGGCGATGTCCTTGAATGATGACTTGTATTCTCCAGAGGATTCGACGTCGGTGACGAATCGGAGTGATCGATGCAAGAAATCCGTGCCATACCCCATTGGACACACGAGCGACACCCTGATGTTGAACAGGTATCCCTCGCCGAGCAGCGCCTCCGACATGCCCCGGATCGCGTATTTTGTTGCCACGTAATAGCCGCACATCGGAAGACTCATCACGGAAAACATGGAACCCACGTTGATGACGTGCCCGCCGCGATGTTCGCGCATGTGGGGCATCACCGCCTTGATAACGCGAATGTATCCGAGCACGTTGGTCTCGAATTGATTCCTGATGACTTCGTCCGTGGCGAGCTCGATAGGGCCGTACAAGCCATACCCGGCGTTGTTCACGAGCACGTCGATCCGCGATTCGGTCGCGATTACCTCGGCCACGGCGGCATTGACGGATGTTTCGTCGAGAACGTCGCATTCGAGCACCTTCAACACGCCGTTCCCAGCTGCGGCAGCTTCCAATTCCTCCTTTTTTTGCTTGTTGCGACCATCGAGGTCACGCATCGTGGCGTAAACCTTGTAGCCTGCTTCCACGAGTAGCTTCGCTGTCAAGTAGCCGAATCCCGAGCTGCAACCCGTGATGAAAACGATCTTGGCTTGCTTTTGCTTGGACATGGATAAACCTTACGTGCTCGAGCGATTTAATACTACAACCTATCCGAGTCCAATCAATCTCGAGCTAATTATAGGCGCAAGAAAGGCGCGATGATTGAATCATCACTTGCCGAAATTTCTTCGGGCGTGCCGGTTGCGATGATTTCACCGCCTTTTGGACCACCACCAGGGCCGAGCTCGATCAAATAATCCATGTTCGAGAGCACGTCGACATCGTGCTCGATGATGATGATCGAATTGCCTTGCTCTACTAGTTTTGTCAGCAACGCCAGCAATTTTTCGACATCGTGGGGATGCAAGCCCGTGGTTGGCTCGTCGAGCACGTAGAGCGTCCCTGTTTTTCGGCCCCTGCCGATTTCCCGGGCGAGCTTGATGCGCTGTGCTTCTCCTCCGGACAATGTAGTTGCTGGCTGCCCGAGCGTGATGTAGCCCATGCCCGTTTCTTGCATGATCTCGAGCACGCGAGTGATGCTGGCTTGTTCCTCGAATAATTCGATGGCTTCGTCGACGGTTAGATTGAGTACATCGTGAATGGTCTTGCCATTGAATGTGATCTCGAGCACCTCGGGCTTGTAGCCCGTCCCGCCGCATTCCTCGCAAGGAATGTCGATGTTGCTCAAGAATGATATTTGCAGGTCTCTCGTACCCTCGCCCTTGCATTCCTCGCACCGTCCCTTGTCGGAATTGAACGAGAAATGTCCTTCGGTATATTTCCGCTTCTTGGCTTCGGGTTGCTTGGCAAAGAGCTTGCGTATGTCATCCCATATACCCGTATAGCTCGCAGGCATGGATGTTTTCGTGCGCCCGATCGGTGCTTGGGAAATGATTATGCAATCGCTGATATTGTCCCACCCGGCGATCTTGCCACTGATGTCCTCTTGTTCCAGGAATTCGCCATCACCTTCTTCATCCTCGTCCTTGGCATGGAAGTGCTGCCGCAATAGTGGCACGAGGCAATCGCTCACGAGGGAGGATTTTCCGCTGCCCGAAACACCGCACACGCCAACCATCATGCCGAGCGGTATCTCGACCGAGACTTTTTTCAGGTTATTCACTGCCACGTCCTTGAGCAGCAATCGTGGCGTGCTGGCATCCACGATCTTGCGATCTTCCTGTTGTTTTCTGGGAATGGATCGCTTTCCAAGTAGATATTGCGCGGTGATCGAGGTTTCCGGCGCTAGTGCTTCCATGTCCGCGAGCGGCCCTTGATACATCACTTGCCCCCCTTGCGTTCCTGCCCCGGGACCGATATCGACAATGTAATCTGCCACGGCGACCGTGCCGGGGTCATGCTCCACGATCATTACCGTGGAACCTTGATCTTTCAATTGCTGCAAGATACGCTTTAAGTTGTTTTTCTCGACCTCGTGCATGCCCATGGTCGGTTCGTCGAGGATGTACACGAGGGAATCAAGGCTTGCATCGAGATGCGAGAGGAGGGACACGCGCTGGACCTCGCCGCCGCTTAACGTTGGCAGGTTCCTGTTGAGATGCAAGTACGAGATGCCGGCGAGATCAAAATGATCCAGCTGCTTCACGAGCTCGGTCGCGAGCGCTTTCCCTTGCGTGGTCGTGAGCTCGGTCAATGCACCCAAGAATTCTTTCAAGTCGGAGACTGGCATCGATGCCAGCTCGCCGATGTGTTTCCCGTCGATCAACGCCCCGCGAGCCTGCCCGTTGATGCGAAACCCGTGGCAATCCGGACAGATGACCTTGTTCATGAAGTTCTGCTCGATCTTGTCACGGCGGTACTGGCTCGTGCTCTTGGCCATGGCCCGTTCGAGATGCGGGATGACCCCCTCGAATTTCATTTCGATCTCGCCTTCAAATCGCTTCGATTTCCACTTGAGCTTGACGGACTCGGTCGTGCCATGGAGAAACACGTCCTTGACTTGCTCAGGCAGGGATTCCCACGGCGCGTCCATGTCAAACCCCATTTGTTCCGATAACCCCTTGGTGAAATTCATCAAGTCACCAAATGATCCAGAGGCATTTTTCAAGATTTGCTTGAGACTCCACGAGATATCAGGTATGATCTTGTCCTCGGTGAAGGACATCACGTAACCCCGGCCCTTGCATTCCAAGCACATGCCAGATGGCTCGTTGAAGGAAAAATGCTTGATTTCTATCTTGCTTGCTTTCATCCCGCACAAGTCACATGACAGGTCATCTTTCACGGGAACGAGGCACACGGGACACGTGGGCCGGCTCTCGATCGAGTAGAGCATCCGCAGCATGGTATAGAGCGTCGTTCTTGTACCCACGGTCGATCGCGGATTGGCCATCCGAGCGGTTTGCTGCTCGACGGCCACACACGGAGAGAGGCCGGTGATCGAGTCGAACGGTTTTTCCTCTTCTACTTTGGGCGGGAACCCGATCGATTGAAGATATCGCAATCGACCTTCTTGATAGAGAATATCGAAAGCGAGCGACGATTTCCCGCTTCCAGAAACGCCAGTGATGGCGACGATCTTGTTTTTTGGAATCGTGACGTCGATATTTTTTAAATTATGGACGCGAGCGCCCTTGATTGTGATGGTATCCATGTTTTTTCACTTTCTCGTTCATAACGTGATCTTGCTTAATGTCTTGAATCCATCATTTTCGATGTCGATGATGGACTCGATGATGTTCACCAAAGTATTGCAATCCAGCTGCTCCAAGCAAGCATCGCCGTGTTCATCGACAACTTGTTTCAAAACGGAGGCAAATTCCGTCCATCTGACCGAGGCTTCCTTGATCTTTCCCGACGCATCGTGCAGCAGATCGAGTTCTTGCTGTTTCCATGCGAAGGGTCCAGCATCGATCTCCTCATGATCAGCTAGCTCGTCCAAGAATTCGGCATACATTTTCCTGAACAATCCACCACCCGTGCCGTAATCTTCAATGAAACCGGTAAGGCTTAGAAATAATGACTTTGCCTTTTCAGTGGCGATCTTGGTTGGCCATTCGGCGATGGACTTCGCGAGCAATCTCAGCCCCTTGATACCTTGAAAATTAAGGGACGTTGCAATCATGTTCTTCGCAACTTGCTGGGTGGCGAGCTTCACTGCCCGGGCAAATGGAGGCTTCTTGCCATCTTCACGCAGCGTGATCACGATGCTCTTGTTCTCCGGATGGAGATATTTGGTGCCGAAATGGGAGCTCCTTGCGGACTTCAATGCATCGACACCAACTTCCTGGAGTTCTGCGAGGTCCCTGTCGAACACTAGGCCTATATCGGCGTCTTCATCAAAGCCCGCAAGCGTGACCCAGTGTCCTCCAAAATGAAATTTTTCCTTGAAATACGGAAGATAATACATGTCTAATTGTATCCCGACAGGATTGCCTTTTATTATCGTATCCTTTACAACGCTCCAAGCATCATCAGCGCTTGCGTTGGTAGTGCATTTGATCTTCATGCCAAGAATCCGGCACGCGAGGCTGTCTGCCGTTATCGTTCCTTGCTTGCCGCCGAGAAAGATGGGCTCGCTGCCAAACGCAATGCTGTTAGCTTTTCCGGTCAAGTCGAAAAACGCGAACCCCATCGTGGCATCGAGACCGAATACCATTGCTTCGGAAAGATTGACCCCAGCATGCTCCATCAAATCTCGCATGACCGTAGATTCGCAGTGATTGCCTTCCCGATGCACGAAGCCGGTTACAACTTGCGCTGCCATGATTCATGGATGAGCTGGCATCATAAAAGGAAAATGTCACTTTTCAAGGTGACAAGATTCACCGAGACCATCCCCGGAGATTATGTTTTAACGATTGCCGCATCTTATCAAGATTATCAGCCAATTTCTTGGCTTGATCGGGAAAATGGGTTATCTGGTCGTAAGATTCATTCGGATCGGTGGCAAGGTCGAAGAGAAATGGGCCCGGTTTCAAGATGATGTAGCCGGAATTGTCGGACGTGTGCTTGATGTGGTATTTCCAGTTGCCCATGCGCACGGCCTGGAGCTGTTTGTCAAAGAAGTAATAGATGGCATCATGGGGCGAGGTAGTGCTTCCATTCTTCACAATATCCGTAACATCGCACCCGTCGATGATCCGGTCTTCGGGAAGCGGGATGCCGAGCAACGCGAGGATCGTGGGAACGATGTCCATGTTGGACATCACCGCGTCTGTGCTTTGTTGCGGGGCTATCTTCTGAGGCCAGCAAGCAACCATCGGCACCTTCATGCCTCCATCAAATGGCAGGCGCTTTCGCCCGCGATGGTAGCCCGGATTTCCCTCGTGCCACGGGCCGTTGTCGCTCGTGAAGATGAAAAGGGTGTTCTCGAAAATGCCTTGATCCTTCAATTCTTGCACGATCTTGCCAACGCTCCAATCAATCTCTTGCACGGCATCGCCATAGAGCCCCGCTTGGGACTTGCCACGAAACTCGGCGCTCGCGTGCAAGGGATGGTGCGGCAATGGTTCCGCGTAGTAGAGCAAGAATGGCACCTTGGCGTGATCCTTGATGAATCCGATGGCTTGCTCGTTCAAGATTTTCGTGAGATCATCTTGAACCACATCGGATGCCTTGATGGCTATCGACTTGTTATGCCATATGTGATACGGGCTCATGTCATTGCTATAATGGGCCCCGAAGAAGTAATCGAACCCGAGATCATTGGGTAGATGCGGGGAGCGATCGCCGAGGTGCCACTTACCTATCATACCCGTGGCATAACCTGCTCTTTTCAAGATTTCCGGCAGCAAGATCTCGTCTTGGGCGATGCCGTTCATGCCATAAGAATAAGTGAAAATCGAGAAAAAGAGATTGACGAGCGTGTGCGATGGAAAAAAGACCGATGGGACGTGGGCACGAACCGGCAGTCGCCCCGTGAGCAAGCCAGCCCTGGAAGGCGAGCACACTGGTGCTGAGGCATAAAAACTCGTGCACTTGATACCATTCTCTGCGAGGGCGTCGATGTTCGGGGTATGGATGATTTTCGCCCCGAAGCACGAGATATCCTCGTAACCAAGGTCATCGCACAGCACGATCACGATGTTCGGGACGCGGTCAAGATCGGGCAAGGGCGCGATCCCAGACAAGTAACCTTCTTTTTGTTTCATGCGAATGTCGCGTTTTCTTGCGCGCCGAACGCCGAATGCGATCGCGAGCAGCACGACGATTCCAATCACTATCAATACGGCTATCATGACCATAACCCTTATCTCGTCATTATGGTTCAAATCAATTCGTGTTTTAGACGGCTTGCATTACTCCTCGCGGTAAATTCATGGATATCTCTCGAAAAATTCATCGCTCAGGAAATCCATCAAGATTTCATCGTAATACACGCCCTCGAAAAAGATCTGCTTGCGCTTGCGCCCAATCTGAGTAAATCCGACGTTTTCATAGACATGTTTCGCGCGATCGTTGAATTCAAACACGCTGAGCTCGATGCGATGGAGATTCAACATGCGGAAACCGAATTTCAAGAGAGATATCAACGAATCGGAGCCATAGCCTTTATCTTGGTTGTCGGGATTATGGATGGCGATGCCGGCAACTGCTGAGCGGTAGATCCAATCGATTTTCATGAGCGAGCACGTGCCAAGGAATTTTCCATCCTTGTTGTTGATGATCGCGAAGGCAAATTCTTGCTTTTCATTTGCTTTTGCAATCGTGCCCTTGATCCACTCCTCTTCTTGCGATCTTGAATACGGGATGTAGGTCAGCAAGAACCGGCGCGTCTCGTACGTGTTCCACCATTCCATGATGGAGTCTAAATCATTGGAATCGACCAATCTCAACGTCGTCCTTTCTCCGATGAATGGCGAGCCCTTGTACTCTATTTGCATTGCAATCACGACCTCCACGTTCATGGTCTAAGTAATGATGTTAAAAAAAATGCAAAAGGTAACTTCTTCGAAATCTCACAAGGATACACATTTCTGTACCGACTGAAAAGCGGTTTCGGCTGTTGGACCAGGCTCTTGCTCCCAGTACTCGGGATTGAACAGTTCCAGGGAGATAAACCCCTTGTACTTCGTCTTCTTTAACGCTGCCATGACACCCTTCAGGTCGAAAAAGCCCTCGCCGGGCCAGACGCGATCAGAGTCTTGCAGCTGGTCCAAGGGTTTTTCAACGCAATCGTTGAGATGCATGAGCCAGAGACGGTCTAGCGGGATCTTCAACAAGTCGCTTGCTTCTTGGCCGGCCACGAAGAAGTGGAACGTGTCGATGATCAATCCGGACTTGGGCAGCTGGTCCTCCTCTGCCGCTTCAAGCACGGCGAGCGCTTGCTCGATGGTGCGGATTGAGTTATTGGGAGGTCCGAGTGGCTCGAAGCCCATGCGAAACGCGTATTTTTCTGCCAATGCCCGCAAAGCTTGAAATCGCTCAACCGTTTTTTCCATCATCTGGTCCTCGGGAAACACCGATTGGTCGAGGAAGCTCGGCACTGCAATGATCAAGTCGCAACCAATTTCATTGCCGATTTGCATGAGCCGTTCCGTGTAATCGCACATCCCCTTGAATGCATCCTCGTCACAAAGCGAGAACAGCTCGATCGCGTTCCACGACACGACTTTCAAGTTTGCCGCCTCGAGTTGGTCTTTCAATTCTTGGACGGAATGGGTTTCAAGGTAAGCAAAAGTTTCGTCTCTCCGCAATTCCACGCCTTCGAATCCTGCAGCGCCGATGCATTGCAAAAAGTCCTCCATCGGCGTTTTCATCATGGTTGCTTGATTTATTGCAAGTTTATAGTTCGCCATAAGAGTCGAAGGGGAAAAAATGGCCCCGCCCTATGAATCTGTTGTGAAAGGCGCCCATTGCTCTTGCTTTCTAATGCTTGCGCGCCGAGAAATTTCTTGTTATTAGAATTGAGGCGGGTGCACCGTCAGCCTGTACATGGAAGCTCCAGGTCTCGTGGCAAAAAATCTTCGCCGGTCCATGATAACATGAAACCTTCGAGAAAACCAGATGAAATGATCAGATAATACTCTCCGCCAAATTCTGTCCTACCTGTTCGCACGATTTAGCGCCATGATCCCATTTTAAAAAAGGCTAGGTTTAAAATGGTAAACTATCACCAAAGCCCAGTGACAATACCGGAAGAACATCGGTAGAATGGCCGGTTTCAGATGAGATCGGATTAAGTAGTTTGGCGCTGTAATATTTTGTTAAGTAAGCTTCATGCTACAAAAAAAATAACTTAAAGTGGCTTGTGTATGAAAGCTGCGGCAAGATTCTTCGTCTTAGCAACAGGATTATTTATATTCATATTTTTCTTGGGTTCTTTTTATGAAAATGCTCAAGGAAACCACATAATGTCACGATTTACCTCGCCCGGACAGGTGCAAGCGAGTTCGTCGGCACCCACGACAACGATAAGTTATACGCCTACATACACTTCAGGGTCGAAAAATTGGGTAACCACGTCCACGGGATTCACGTTATCGGCAAATTCCTACGCCACGGGCTACGCGGAGGATTTCGAGTGGTGGCCGATCGGCGCGACCATCACGGGACCTTCCCCGGCGGGCGGCGGGTCATGGACAAAATCTTCCGGCGACACGGCGACCATCGTGGCCGGTCGACACGGGCAATTCCAATTCACGACGACGAATAACGAATGGGGGTGTTTCACCACGGCAGATCATACCATCGTGGCAAACGATTATTACCAATTCGATGTGAAGTTCTCGAGCACGACCCCTATCGTATATCTGTTTCCGGGTTACAATGTCATTAATTCCACCCACACGTCCAATATATGCTACGTTGTCGATGACGGCTCGACTGGTCCGTGGTACGTTCATGATTCCGGTGGATGGCACGGGCCTTATGGTAGTATCACGGCAAATACGTGGTATCAATTGCGATATACGTTCACGTCCCAAACACAGTTCACGTTCTCGGTGAACGGGACGCAAGAAGGTGGCACGTATTACACGACCGGAAGCTGGACCGATTTGAATACTTGTTTATGGGAAGGCGGAACGGCGGCAACAAACACCGTTACCATCGATAACATCAACCCCTCGTGGCTGACGGTCACCAACACCTATTACAAGTGGTCGGGGTCGGGAACGCATGCATGGACGCATTATACAACGCCGTTCACCCTTGCGGGCATGGGCAACGGCACCTATACCATTTCCTATTGTTCGTACAATGATGCGGGCACCGATTCAGCACCGGCAAACGAGACTTTGCATACAACAACCGTGCTCATCGACGCGACGGCACCTACAACGACTTGCACGTTCACGGCATCTTACACGAGCGGTTCAAAGAATTGGGTCACGTCAACAACCACGTTCACGTTAACGGGAACGGATAACACGGGAGGATCGGGAGTATCAACAACGAAATTCAAGGTGTGGTTCAACACGACCTCGACCGAATTGAAAACATGGCAAACCTATAGCGGAGCGTTCACGCTCGGAGGATCGAGCAACGGGACATATATCATCATTTACTCGAGCGTCGATAATTGTGGAAATAACGAGACGCTAAAGGCACTCACCGTTTATGTTGACACGATAGCCCCGACAACAGGCATCTCGTATATGCCTGCATTACCTCCTAACATCGTGAATATAACGACGATTTTCACCTTGACACCCAGCGACAACACGGGCGGAAGTGGTATCGCAACCACGCAATACCAGTACGACGGTAGCGGCGGGTACCATGTTTATACCGCGCCGTTTACCTTGTCGTTGGCTTCGAACGGTTCCATAACGATCAACTATTACAGCATCGATCACGCCGGAAACGTGGAAACCGCAGGCGCGACTGTTGTATTGATGATTTCAAATCCCGTCGCAACAAGC